>VFQN01000365.1_pt1 | contig 89116 bp, 88 predicted proteins | sample 3512371 | NCBI WGS metagenome assembly VFQN01 (sample SAMN10412370, study PRJNA504923) | tailings metagenome | isolation source: Replicate 2 from Balatoc abandoned mine | place: Philippines: Itogon, Benguet | collected 2017-08-28
GAACCTTCGATGAGGTCAAAACCGGCATTGGCATCGTGGCGACACGATGGATGACAGAAAAACCGATGATCTTCAAGTCGAATGATGCCCAAGCCCATGGTCGAAAGGGGACATTTGTCCCAGGGTTCGGGGTAAGGATCGCGGATGCCGTCCAAGCCTCTTGCTCTGCATATCCGTTCTTTGAGCGAAAGTTCGTAGTCACCTCGGCAGGTGACCAGATAGAACTGATTGATGGTGGCTATTGCGCTAACAATCCCACTCTTTATGCCATCGCAGACGCAGTGCTGGCATTGAGAGCTGCACATAGTGATCTGAGGGTCGTCAGCATAGGTGTCGGTGTCTATCCTGAGCCCAAGCCCAGTTTGAAGATGTGGTTCGCGAAGAAGTATCTCGTGAGCGTTCAGCTCCTGCAGAAAACACTTGAAATCAATACGCAGTCGATGGATCAACTCCGAGAGGTACTGTTCCGTGAAGTGCCCACAATCAGGATAAGCGACACCTTCGAACGGCCCGAAATGGCCACGGATTTGATGGAACACGACTTGGCAAAGCTCAATTTGCTGCGTCAGCGAGGAAGCGAATCGTTCGCTTCGAGAGAGGCCAGGTTGCGAGAATTCCTACTATAAGGCGTCGATATGCCCATTCCCGAAGCACAGTTGGAAACATGGTCCCATCAAGGAGCCATTAAAGGTTCGAGTTCTACTTATCAATCGATAAAGGCAAAGTTGGAGAGCAAGGATGCCGCATATGCCGGAAAGAATGTAGAGGTCTTCCTTCAGGGATCGTATGGAAATGACACGAACATCTACTCCGAAAGTGACGTAGACATTGTCATCGTCCTGAAGGACTGCTTTCAAAGCGACCGGAAGAGCCTCAGTGAGGTTGAGCAGGCAGCGTGGAGAAGCGCTCATCACGACGCGACCTATACCCATGCGGACTTCAAGAGGGACGTTCTGGCCCTCTTGGTGGACGCCTACGGCGCCGAGGTAAATGTCGGCGATAAAGCAATTTCTATCGACGCGAGCGGCACGCGAAGGAAGGCCGATGTTATCCCTGCGATACAGTATCGAAGATACTACAAATTCAATGGCCTGCACGACCAGCGATACGACGAGGGAATATGTTTCTACAATGCAGCGGGCGAGTGTATTGCTAACTATCCTAAGCAACACTCCGCGAACCTGACGACTCGCCACCAAGCTACAAATCAGTGGCTCAAGCCAATGGTGCGGATCTGGAAGAACTTGCGCACCAAGCTCGTCGAAGATGGAAAAATTGAAGCCGGCGCGGCGCCTTCTTACTACATCGAAGGGTTGTTATATAACGTGCCGGTTGAGAAGTTCGGGAGCAGTTATGAAGCGTCTTTTGTTAACGCCTTCAACTGGCTAGTAACCGATGCAGACAAGACTAAGCTCGTCTGTGCGAACGAGCAATATTATCTCCTCCGAGACAGCGCCCATACTTGCTGGGAACCTGCCAAGTGCGACGCTTTTCTCGATGCAGCGGCTAAGCTCTGGAAAGATTGGTGATGCCAAAAAAAGCCGGTGACCTATTGGTCACCGGCGTTGGATGGTTTTGTCTTATGCAGCGACCAGTTGCCTGGCTAGTGCCACTTCGACCGAGTCGCCATCCTGGTTCAGGACATCAAGCCCCGATTCGGGTACATCGCCCGAAGTGGACTGCGAGACCATGATCTTCTTGGCCATCAGCTCCAGGCAGGTCATCTGCGAGGAGCCGGCGTAGCCCAGGTAGATCACGCGCACGGACAGCTTCTGCCCGATACGCCAGGAGCGGCGTGCCGCCTGCTGGAGCGAATACACGTTGTAGCCCGACTGCATGAACACGATCGTCGGAAACTCCAACAGGTCCAATCCCGTCTTGACAAGCTCCGGATTGGTGATGAGCACGTCGATGCCACGGTCCAACTGCTCGGCGATCCAGTCCTCGCGGCGGCTGGCATCCACGCTTGCGCGCAGTACCGCCACTTTGAAGCCTTCCTGCTCCAGCAGTAACTTCAACCGGCTAGTCGTGTCGCGCGTGCCGGTATAGACCGTGTAGGCCAGAACCTTGCGGCCCTGTGCTTTCTCTTCCCTGCAGATATCGATCAGCTCACGCTCCTTGGGGCTGATCTCGAACTCGTTGAACTGAGCCGGGACAAACGCCAAGGTGTTGCGCGTGCGCGGATGCACCACGGTCTCCGACCGGAAGCAGCAATCCGGCCAGGCCAGCAGCACGTTGAGGACCACACCCAGCAAGGTCGTATCGCGTCGCGCCAGAGCCTGTTTCAGCTCGGCGGTCAGCCGACCCGCCAGATCGCGGTAGGCCGCGGCTTGCGCCGTGTCCATCGCGACTTCACGGAACTCCTCGTCATACGGTGGCAGAACGTTGCCGCCAATGTCTTTGAGCTTGAGGAAGATCGTGAACGGCAGGATGCAGCGCAGCACGCCCTTGGGGCCGAAGCCCGGAGCTTTGACCGTTCTGACACTGACTTTCGTGCCTTTCGCGGTCTTGTGCGCCGTGCCGGTGCTCTCGGAATAGATGTCCTTCAGGACTCCGTGATCGCGCATGAACGCCATCGCGGCCGAGGTCATGCTGCCGCTCGTGGTCGGGCGGTAGCCGTCTTCGATCATCCGCCCGGGAAGGGCTCGGAACAACAGGTAGAACAGATCGTCGCCGTAGCCGCCCATCAACGTGCCGGTCAGCAGCAAGGTCTTGCGAGCCTTCGCTGCCAGCACGCCCATGGCCTGGCCCTGGGCGCTGCCGCCGTTCTTGTACTCGTGCGCCTCGTCGGCGATGAGCAGGTCGAACGTGCCTTGCGGCAGGTAGCGCTTGATGAACTCGGACGGCTGATAGCCGCCCTCGCCAAAGCCGAACTCCATGTTGGCCATCGCACGTTCCATGCGTGTGGCCTGGCGGTCGGAAAACACCAGCTCGCCGTTGCCGTCCATGAGGTTGATGAACTCATGTACGTTGTCGATCATGAGCAATTTACCCATCTTAACCACCTGATTTTAAAGTATTCAATATCGGAAGATGGCGTCTGTTACTCACACCATTACTCACATCTGCGATGGATTTCAGTGGAATACAGAGCTCCAACACGAAATCAGCGTGCTTCGGAAAGGGCTGAACGAAGGGTCGGCGACCGGCGCGCGCAACCGTGCCTCGCCGGGCTGCGGCGGACCAGGTTATCGCTAAAGATGTTTGTGGCATTGGGCAATCTCCTTGGGTCTTGGAGCCGCCGTGCCGGAGAGTCATCTGCTGAATCCTTGCCTGCCGGTACGGCGGCAAGGTGCGGTTCGAGGCCGCAACGACGTGCCGCTTCCTATTGGAAGCGCCACCACTGAGCAACGTTGATCGGAGCAATACGGATCATGGCAGACCTAAGTTTTCATTGGGAATTGGCGTGCAGGCATCAGCCGCCCGCAACGCTTTTTCACCTCGTGTACTTTAGCACGCGTTCCTAACAGCCGTCCACGGTCGGCACGCTGGCGCCGTCAAGGCGATTCGTGGCCTTCGCAACGGCTCGATTCGGGCGGCTGACGCCAACATCGAGTGTGATGATTTGGGCATATTCCATGATCGTCCACGGGGTGACACACATGGCTGAAGCTATTCACCAAGCACCGACCCTCCTTCGGCGCAAAGAAGTCCAGACGCGCACGGGCTTAGCCCGGAGCACCATCTATCAGCACATCAAAGCGGGCACTTTCCCGAAGCCCGTACCGCTCGTCGGCCGCGCGGTCGGATGGATAGAGTCTGAGGTCAGCGATTGGATCGTTCAGCGCATTAAGACCGCCCGCGGCGGGCCTCAGTCGCAGGTGATAAACGACTAGAGACAGGGCGGCAGTCACGAGTCACCATCCTCAGCAATGCCGGAGGATGTCGCCCTCCGCGACCCCCTGGGCGAGCGCGGCCACGGCCGGCGCCACACACAACACCGTAAATGCGAGCAGAATTCGCCATCCAGTCCATTGCAATGCCTAGCTGTAGGTCGATGTTTTAGTCATGAGCCAAGTCCCAGATCAGATGAGCGTCCACAAGCAAGCCGTAGTACGCCTTCAGAGCCGTTACCTGCGCCTGCAGCGCATTGTTCGCGGCGGCGGTCGCCTGGCGACGCGCCAGCAGCAAGGCTTGCAACTCGGCCTCGCCAAGCGAATAAGCGCGTTGCATCAGACGGGCGTTTTCCGACATGGTCGCCGTCCCTTCGTTCGCAATTGAAAGGCTGTCGTATGCCCCACGTGCCGTGGCGACGGCACTAGCAACCTCGGCTTCGAGCCGACGTTTGACCAGCTCGGCTTCGTGCCGCGAAACCTCAACTGCGGCAATCGCCTTGGCACTGCTTGCGTCGCGCCTGCTCCCTGGGATCGGAATGCTGATTGCCAACCCGAGAATGCGTTCCTGGTTGCCGAACTCCGATGCCGTAAAAACACCTAGCGTCGGATCGGGCGTCCTGTCTGCACGCGCCCGCTCCGCATTTGCCTGAGCCAAACGCATTTCCGCCTCCGCGACCTTCAGTTCGTCGCTCTGCGCCAGGATGCGTTGACGCCAGAACGCCGCATCCTCGCCGACTATCAGTGGCATAGGCAGGGGCACGATCTGGCGCGGCAAGGTAGAAAAACGCGTAGACAGCCGCAGCCAGGCTGCGGATGCCTGAGTTTTCGCGTCATTGTGCAAGCGTCTCTGCTCGGCCAGCTCGGCGCGCGCGATGCTCGCGTCCAGTTTCGACGCGTCTCCGGCACGCGAACGCTTTTCCACTACCGCCAAGTTCTCCTGTACCGATTCGAGGTTCCGGGTGGCCAGTTCCAGCGCCTGCTCCGCGGCGAGCCAGTCCACCCACAACCCGATGAAGTCGCGCGCTACCTCTTGCAACGCCTCGCCGTGGCGTGCGCGCGACACTTCGACGGCTGCCCCACCGATGTTGCGATCCGCAGTCGCCTTGCCGGGCAAGCGGATAGTCCGTTCGATGCCGACGTTCCACTCGTTATAGCGAGAACCAGTATCGATACGCCGACGCTGTCCCGTAATGCTGGGCGTCCATTCATAAGGAGATCGATCGAGGATGTTCGCCTCCTGCCGTCCGACTTCAAGGCCGGCACGAGCGGCCGTAACACGAGGATCGGCTTCGAGCAGTGGGCGCACGACCTGGGTCGGCGGCAGTCCGGGCGGATTGGCCGGTTGCGCCGCATGGGTGCCAGCCGTGAGCGCGAACAAGCCGATCAGGAAATATCGCGCCTTCATGCGATTTCCCCGGCTTCGAGGACCGGCGTTACCCAATAGCGCAGGCCGGTATTGGAAAACTGTCCGCGCAGGGCTTCGAGGAGCGGCGCCTTGTCGGCCTCGGTAACGATGACTTGCACTTGTATGGCTTGTGCACGGCCGAGTACCTGTTCCATCTGGTTCAGCTCTTCGTGCGCAAGTCCGTGCGCGGCCGTGGGCGCGCTGGTAAACACCGTCGTGGTAGAGGACATGAGCAGCAGATCGAGCAGCTTCTCTTCGATCGCCGGCGGGCATAGCAGGGTCACGCAAAGTTCAGACATGGGATGCCTCGTGCTTTTTCTTCGGGAAAGCGAAATGCAGATACAGGATGGGGAGCAGCATCAGCGTGAGGGCGGTCGCGGTGATGAGTCCGCCGATCACGACGATGGCCAGGGGGCGTTGTATCTCCGAGCCCGGTCCCGATGCGAAAAGCAGCGGTACCAGTCCGAACGCCGCAATCGATGCCGTCATCAGCACCGGTCGCAATCGCCGCCGCGCGCCTTGCATGACGACCTCCGCGAGGGGCAGGCCTTCGCTTTGAAGCTGGTTGAAGTAGCTGACCAGCACCACGCCGTTGAGGACCGCGATGCCGAGCAGCGCGATGAAGCCTACCGAAGCCGGAACCGACAGGTATTCGCCGGCGATCCACAAGGCGACGATGCCACCGACCAGCGCGAATGGAATGTTGCTCAGGATGAGCAGCGCTTGGCGAACCGATCTGAAGGTCGAGAACAGCAACACGAAGATCAGCCCGAGCGCGACGGGAACGACGATGCCCAGGCGGGCGGCGGCGCGCTGCTGATTCTCGAACTGCCCGCCCCAGGTAATACTATAGCCAGTGGGCAATTGCACCTTCTGCGCAACGAGCGCCTTCGCTTCATCGACGAATCCCACCAGGTCGCGACCGCTGACGTTGGCGATCACCACGCTGTAGCGGCTGCCCATTTCGCGATCGATCTTGACCGGCCCTTCGGCGCGTTCGAGTTTCGCCACGCTTGAAACCGGCACCGTATTCCCCTCGCGCGTCGTGATGCGCATCGCGGCGAATTCCGCCGGTGACGTGCGAATCGATTCGGCCCCCCGCAGGACAATGGGCGTGCGCCTGCCGCCTTCGATCACGATGCCCGCCTTCTGCCCCTCGATCTGCGTACGCAGCGCGTCCTGGATCTCCTCCACGCTTAAACCGAGCCGGCCCGCCTGCAGACGGTCCACCGCCACTTGCAGGTACTGCACGCCGTCGTTCTGGACCGTGTACACGTCCTGGTTGCCGGGAACCGTCTTGAGGAGTGCCACGACCTGGCTTGCATACTCGTTCAGCTTGTCCAGATCAGGTCCGAATATCTTGACCGCCAGGTCGCCGCGCACGCCGATGATCATTTCCGAGACGCGCATTTCGATGGGCTGGGTGAAGCTGTAGTTGATGCCGGGCATGGGATCGAGCACCTTGCGCACCTCGTCCATCAGCTCTTCCTTGTTTTTCATGCGCCATTCGCCTTGCGGCTTCAGCAGCAAGTACGTGTCGGTTTGGTTAAGGCCCATTGGATCGAGGCCGATTTCATCCGAACCGGCGCGAGCGACAATGCCGGTGACCTCCGGAATCGCCTTCATCAGCGCCTGGTGAATCTTGAGGTCGATCGCCGCGCTTTCCTCTAGGCTTACCGACGGCAGTTTCTCGATGCCCACGATGACGTCGCCTTCATCCATGGTCGGCATGAACGTCTTGCCCACCTGCGTGTACACCGCCGCGGCGGCGAGCAGCATGACGCCCGCGGCGATGCCCACGATACGGGTGCGCCGCATGGCCCAGGCCAATGCCGGCAGATACAGGGCGGATATCTTGCGTGGCAGCCACGGCTCTTCGTGCTTGATCTCGCGCAGCAGGTACGACGCCAGTACCGGAATCACTGTCAATGACAGGACCAAGGACCCCGCTAGCGCGAACACGATGGTGAGCGCCACCGGTACGAAGAACTTGCCTTCCAGGCCCTGCAGGGTGAGCAGGGGCAGGAACACGGTGATGATGATCAGGATGCCGGAGGTCACCGGAACCGCGACCTCCCGGACAGCGCGATAGATCGTATGCAGCCGAGGCAGTTTTCCCGCAGTTGGGTCGGTCGCCAGGCGTTGCACGATGTTCTCGACCACCACGACAGCAGCATCCACCAGCATGCCGATAGCGATCGCAAGCCCTCCCAGGCTCATCAGGTTCGCCGACATGCCGAAGCCGCGCATGAGAATGAACGTGATCAGCGCCGCCAGCGGCAGCACCAGCGCTACGGTCAACGCGGCCCGAACATTCCCCAGAAAAAGGCCGAGCAGCACCAGTACCAGCACCGTGGCTTCGAGCAATGCTCTCGATACCGTACTCACCGCCTTGGTGACCAGCGATGCGCGATCGTAGAATGTCTTGACCTCGATGCCCTTGGGCAGCGTGGGCTTCAATTCTTCAAGCTTTTTTCGGACGCCATCGACGACCTGCTGGGCATTAGCGCGCGCCAGCCCGAGCACTAGGCCCTGCACGGCCTCCCCCTGGCCGCTTTGCGTGACCACGCCATAGCGGGTCACGGTGCCGATCTTCACCTCCGCCAGGTCGCCGACTCGGACCGGCGCGCCGCCCTTCATCGTCACCACGACCGCGCGCAGATCGTCCAGACTTTTGACGCTGCCTTCGCTGCGCACGAGCAACACCTCGCCGCCTTCGCCGAGGCGTCCCGCGCCGTCGTTGCGGTTGTTGGCATCCACGGCTTCGCGCAATTGCGCCATGGTCACGCCGCTGGAGGCCATCCTCATCGCGTCGGGCACGATCTCGAAGGCCCGCACGACGCCGCCCAATGAATTCACGTCTGCCACCCCGGGAACGGTACGCAGCGCCGGCCGTATGACCCAATCGAGCACGCTGCGCCGCTCCGCCAGGGAAAATCCTTCGCCTTCGACGGTGAACATATACATTTCACCCAGAGGGGTCGTGATCGGCGCCATGCCGCCCGCTATGCCGCCCGGCAGGCTGTCGGTCAGGCCGCTTAGACGCTCGCTCACCTGCTGGCGCGCCCAGTAGATATCGGTGCCATCCTCGAAGTCGATGGTCACATCGACCAAACCGTACTTGGTCACCGAGCGCAGAATTCGGGTCCTGGGGATGCCAAGCATCTCCACTTCGATCGGCACCGCGATACGGCTCTCGACCTCCTCGGGAGTCATGCCAGGCGCCTTCATGATGATCTTGACCTGGGTGCTCGAAACGTCTGGAAACGCATCGATCGGCAGACCAATGTAGGCATACCATCCCGCGCCTGCGACGATCAGCGTCGCCAGCAGGACGAACAGGCGCTGCGCCAGACAGAATTGGATCAGTCGGGAGAGCATTACTTGGCCTCCCCGGCGTTCAGCCAGGCCCCCTTGAGGGCAACGATGCCGCTGACGGCAATCTGCTCACCGGCCTTCAGCGGACCTTGCACACGCGTGCGCTGCCCCGCGCTGGCGATGACATTGACCGTTTTGGCTTCGAAACCATCCGGGGTGCGGACGAATACATAGGCTTGCTTGCCATCGTGCGCCACGGCAGCGAGCGGCACGTCCCAGCCACTTTTCGCGGCGCCGGCGGGCAGCGCAACTGTCACCAACTCGCCCGGACGCAGCGAGCCGGCTTTGCCCTCCACGACCGCGCGCAGCACCAGCGTCTGGCTGCTGGCCGAAACCGTCGGGCTGACGCTCACCACGCGCGCGGTGATGCCACGGTCCGGTACTTCGACCCTCGTCTTCGGCGGCCAATTCATGCCTTCCGCCGCCGGCAACTGCACTTCCAGCCACAGCGGATCGGTTTGCGCCACGTGCACCAGCGCGGTTGCCGCCTCGACCCGCTGCCCCGGCTTGGCCGCGATTTCCGTGACGATTCCTGACCGCGCCGCCGTCAGCGTGATGCTATCGACAGGCTTGCCGGAAGCCGTCACGTCTTTGATCGTTGCCGCCGACAGACCACTCAGGCGCAGCGCCGCCGTTGCCTGGGCGAGTGTTGCCTCTGCCTCCTTTAGTGCAGCCTGACTCTCCTGCACACGACGCTGAGGGATGATGCCCTCATCGAAGAGCTGCTGTTCACGTTGAGCCGCCTGCCGGGCGAGCGTGGCCCGCGACGATGCCTGAAGCAGTTGCAATTGCAATTGCCCGAGTTCCGGGCTCGTGACGCGCACCAAAGGCGTCCCAGAGCGCACCGGCTGAAATTGCTGAACCAACAATTGCGTCACCAAGCCAGCCACCGGCGAGCTCACGACCTGTTCCGCTCCCGTTGGAACGACCACTTGCGCCGGGAAGCTCGCCCTGATCGCCTCGGATTGAACCTGGATTGGAGCCGTCTGAATGCCCAACGCCTGGACTTGCTCGCTGGAAACCTTGAAATTGGCCGGCCGATCGGCCGCTGCGACAACAGCGGGCACAAGTCCGCACAGCGCGACCGCGGCCCACGCCTTGAATACGACGCAAACGTTCCTTCTTTTCATGAGTACCCCGAACAGCGCCCCGACGGCGCGGACAGACATCGATCACGGCGCTCGATTGAAGCGCGTGGGAAAAAAGCGGCTGAACTCCGGCGGATTACGCGGAGTTAGATGAGCGACGTGCTTCGGGGTGGTCGAAACGACGACTCGGGGTCTGTGGAAAGTACGACCTGTGGAGTCGGCAGCAATGGAACCGATTGCGCAGGGGATGCGCGAGGCCCGTCGAAAAACGGGTTGGGACCCGGCTCGCAATGTCCCAACGCATGCAGCAAGCGGTGCTCGCTATCGCTTAGGGGTTGAGGAGCGTCCGGATTGTCGTCGTGAACGTCGAATAGCGCCTCGTGACTGTGATCAATCGAAGCGGCAACCGCCACGTGGTCCAGCTCGTGCGCCAACCACTTCGAACTAAAGCCATGAGCACCCGAACCCATTACGAAGAACGTAATAAGCAGTAGCAGCGACATGACTCTCCGGACGGACGCGCGCATCACAAATACTTTGAAATTTCCTTGAACTCATCAAGCGCAGCCGCCGCGTTTGAGGATGCAGGCTTGACCGCACGCTCCAGGCAATGCTCGATATGGTCGTGCACTAGCAGTTTCTTCGCGTTGCTCACCGCCTTCTCCACTGCGTGCAGCTGCTGCGCAATATCCAAGCAGGACCGGTTTTCTTCCATCATCTCGACAATGGTGCGCAAGTGCCCCTCGGCGCGCTTGAGGCGCTTGGCGATGTCCGGGTGGGAGGCATGAATCGTGTTCTTGACCATACCGTAACTATATCCTCCCCCCCGGGATAACGTCAATGCCGTCGGCGCAGCCGCTCTGCATGCCCCTGCCAGGTTGCCATATCCTATCCATGGGGATAGGATATGAGCTGACCACACGAGGCCATTGTCATGCCCACCACAGCATTCCCAGACACCCGTTCCCCCGGCACCGCCACTCCAGGTTTGTGGACGCTCATGACGCGGGAACGCTGGATCGAAGTGGGCCGAATCGTCGTGACCGGCCTCGTGGCGCTGCTCTATTGGCGGCAGTTGGTGCCGCTCTACGTTCTTTGGGCCGCGGTCGCCGTCGGACTCTACCCCCTGGTCAAGACCGGCTTGGCCGATCTCGTCGCGGAGCGCAAGATCGGCACGGAAATCTTCGTGACGATCGCAACCCTGGTCGCGGTTTTCGGCGGAGAGACCGTGGCCGGCGCCGTGCTCATGGTGATCATTCTGATCGCCGAGTTCATCGCCGAACTGAACACTGACCGCGCCCGCGCGTCGATCAAGGCGTTGATCGGTTCGGTACCGCAGACGGCGTTGGTTCGCGCGGATGGGGTTGAACGAATAACGCCAATCGCCGTGCTGAAAGTGGGCGAAGTCGTGTTGGTTCGCTCGGGGGAAAAGATTCCGGTCGACGGAATTGTCGTCGGTGGTCAGGCTTCGGTGAACCAGGCGCCCATTACCGGTGAAAGTGTGCCCCTGGACAAGGCACCGGGGTCCCAGGTTTTTGCGGGAACCATTGTGGAATCCGGCGCCCTCGACATCAGGACAGACAAAGTCGGCGGCGACACGATTTTTTCCCGGATCGTTGCCCTTGTCGAGAACGCGGAGGCCGAGCAGGCGCCCGTGCAGAAGCTTGCGGACCGCATCGCAAGCTGGCTCATCCCCGTGGTGCTGATATTCCTGGTGGGGGTCTACCTGATCACAAGGGATGTTTCGAAAGTCGTGACCTTGCTGATCTTCACTTCACCCGCCGAACTCGGGCTCGCAACGCCTATTGTGATGATCGCCTCCATTGCGCGCGCCGCCCGCTCGGGCATTCTGATCAAGGGCGGGTTGTACCTTGAGCTCCTTGCCAAGGCGGACGCGGTAGTCTTCGACAAGACAGGGACACTGACCGCCAACAGGCCCGAGGTGATCCGGATACAGGCGCTCGATTCGGCGTTCCCGGACAAGGAATTGTTGCGCCTTTCTGCCGCCGCGGACCGACGCTCGGCGCACCCCCTGGCCAAGGCGGTTGTAGCCGCCGCGCAGCGCGACATGCTGGCGGTGCCCGAGCCGCAGGAATACGAGCAGGTGCAAGGTAGAGGCGTCAAGGCAACCGTGGAGGGTAAGTTGGTGGTTGTGGGCAACCCCGCCCTCCTGCGTGAAAATGGGATTGCGGTCATCACTTCCATCGAGGATCAGGGTCTCACGCCGGTTCACGTCGCGATTGACGGAAAGTTGGTGGGCGTGATCTTCATAGCTGATACCCTGCGCCCGGGTGCCAGGGAAGCTCTCGCCGCGCTCAAGGAAAGCGGGGTGAAGCGGATTGTCATGCTGACCGGTGACAATTCTGCCACTGCAACGGCCATCGCAAGGGACCTCGACATCGACGAGGTCCAGGCGGAGTTGATGCCCGAAGGGAAGGTGGCCGCCATCTCGGCCCTGCAAAAGCAAGGGCACCGCGTGGCAATGGTTGGCGACGGAGTCAACGACGCTCCCGCGCTCGCGCGCGCCGATGTTGGCATTGCCATGGGTGGAGGCGGCACCCAGGCCGCACTGGAAGCCGCCGATATCGCGCTAATGACCGACGACTTGAATAAAATCGTTGCCGCCCGCAACATAGCGCGCCGGGCCTACCGAACTGTCCAGGAGAATCTCTGGGTGGGTGTGGGCGTTGTGCACGTGCTCGGTATCACTGCCGCCCTGATGGGTTGGATCGGACCTATTCAAGCCGCGTTCATTCACCTCGGGCCGGATGTGCTGGTCTTCGTCAATTCGGTCAAACTTCTCAAGGTCAAGATTCCGGGAGCGTGAGTCTCACCATCGCCAAGACCGGGCGGTAATCGAATCCCTTGCCACAAGACGAAGCGCGCGCGGCACCCGTGCCGCGCGCGCCGCGCATTTTCCGGAGGGCGGAAGCCCCGGCCCGAAGCCGGGGCCTCGTCCGCCTTATGCAGCCACCGCTTCCTCCACATCGCCGGTGCCGGTCTCGGCGTCCGCTTGCGGCTCGGCCTCCTCGACATCGGTTGCCGTGACGTCCTCGGCTTGCGGAACCTCCTGCGCCCGCAGCATCGGAGGAAGCCACCCGGTGCCCGCCGCCAGCCGCTCGGCTTCGCTCGCCAGGTCTCCCTTCTTGAGCTTGCCCAAGCGGGTCAACTCGGTCGGCGCGAACTGCTGCGCGCCTTCCAGAATCGTCGCCTTGGAAACGTGCGTGAAGTAGCTCTCGGCGGTCGGCGTCCACCATGCGCCCATGTCGAGGTCCACAGACTGCGCGAGTCTCGCGGTGCGGCGGTCGCCGTCCTTCTCGGACACACCGTCCACGGTGCGCGCCACGCACAGCGCTACGAGGCTCACCAGTTCGTCCCCCGGCATCGCCACCAGCGCCGAGAACAGCGCCTCTCCGCCCTCGGGCAGCCGCGCCGCCCAAGACCGGCCAAGCTCGGCAATGAGCGCCGCCGCCGGCGCTTGTGGCAGGTCCGGGGCATGGGTTTCCAGGCGGTCCTGCACCTTGAAGGAAACGCCGATGGGGAGTTCCTTGGCATAGCCGTCGCGTAGCACCCTCCCGACCATGTTGTAGGCCAGCGCCGCGAGCGCCACCTGCGGGTTGCGCGCCAGTTCCACCTGTAGCGCCGCCGTGCGGTGCGCGCTCAAACGCCGCGCCAGCTTCTCCGAAATGCCGCCCCTCGGCTCGGCGTCCTCGTCCGTGGTGTCGGCGGGAATGCCGTTCCTCGCCTGGGCGAGCGTGCGCAGGGCCTTGGCTTCCGCATCGCGCAAGAGGCCCCGGTGGACAACGGGATTGCCCTGATGGTCGAGCGTCACCACCGCCCCCGCCGCCGCTCTCACCGTCTCGCCGTAGGTCACGAGGCTGTCTTGCAGCGCCTCCAGTTCCTCGCCAAGACGGTAGCTCTCTTCCTGCGCCTTGTCCGCCTCGTCCTCGTCGCCCGCGTCGATGGCCGCCTGCACCGACTGCTCGATGTGAGCGATGTCGTTTTCCAGCTTGACGATGCGCTTGGCTTCCTTGGCCGTGGGTTCGCGCTTCTCGGTCGGCGCGCGCTGGAAGGCAGCAAGGTCGGCATAGGTCGCCGTGGGCACCGCATCCACCCATCCCCACCCCTCGGCCCGCACTTCATCGGCCAGCTTGGCGAGTTTGTCCTGAGCGAGCTTCGCGAGCAGACCCGCGTCGGTCAGGAACACGCCCCTGTCGTCGTCGGCAAACAGGTCACGCCGGATGCCGCCGCCCGCCGCCTCGTAGGCGTCCACGCCCACGAAGCGCGCCAGCGGGCTTCTGCCCGCCTCGATTTCCTGATCGGTCAGGTGATCGCGCAGCGCCTGGGGACTGCGCTGCCACTCGGGGGTGTCGTAGAACGCCTGTTCCTGAGCCGCGTGGTCGTCGGTCACGGCCAATGCCATCAACTGCTCAAGGTTCACATTTCCCACCCGGTAGTCGGCCATCAACTTGGGCGAGACATTCGCAAGCTTCAAGCGCCGCTGCACCGTCAGCGGAGCCACCCCGAAATCCGCCGCCACGTCTTCGACGGAGCGCCCCTCGGCAATCAGTGCAGCGAACGCCTCGAACTGGTCGGCCGGGTGCATGGCCTCGCGCTGCACGTTCTCGGTGAGGCTCACGGTGCGCGCCGAGCCGTCCGGCACCAGCACGCACGGCACCTGATAGTCGCTCGCGATGCGCTTCTTCTTGGCGAGCAGCCTCAGCGCTTTCAGCCGCCGGTCGCCGGCGACGACTTCGTATTGCTGGAGTTCCTCGGTGGCGATGACCAAGAGGTTCTGCAGAAGGCCCACGCGCCCGATGGAGGCCGCGAGTTCCGTAATGGGCATTCCGCCGGTCTTGCGCACGTTGCGCTTGGACGGCCGCAGATCGCTCAACGCCACGAGCAGCATGGTCTGCGCCGGAATCACAGTTTCCAGCGCTTGCGTTTCCTCATTCGTTACAGCATTCATTGTTTACTCCTAAAGTCAGTTGGAAAAGAAAGCGACACGCCCCACCGCAAGCGCCGCCACGCACGCCCTCGAAAAAGCGCCAGCACCGCCCTCAGTGGTGAGTCGGCCCCTCTCAAGTGGGCCGCGCATCGCTTCGCGGCCCTAAAAGCGCGCCGGCCGGCGCGGGCCCGCCGTCAAGGGAGGAAGCGCAGAGCCTGGCGCGGCCCGCAGGCGAAGCCGAGGACACGGGGCTCGGAGCGACCCTTGACGGAAGGAGGGCACGCAGAGGCCACGAGGAAGGACTACTGGAAGAAAGACTGCGACGAATGTTCGGCCGTAGCGCAAGCAGAGCGCGCAGGCAGCGAAGCTGCCGAAGGCGTGAGGGATCGAAGCCGCATGGCCGCGACTCCGCGAGGCGCGGGGCGCCAGCCCGAGAGCCCGACGGCAACGCCGACACGCAAATGCCCCACCTCGACATAAGTCGCACCCACGGTGATTGCATTCGAACTCATGACGACGACACAGTGCCCGCTGGAATAGCGCACAATTCCAGCAGAGCAAGCCGCATGATTGCAGTGCCGTTCTCGCCTGCCTATAGGCTGAGTTGCGTTTCTGTGACCGTAGCAAGCACCGGCGCGGCCGCGCGTTTGAACTACTAGGGATCCCTGATGTGAAAGAAGAAGCTCAGCAATACATCGTCAGCCAGTTCGCTAAATTGAACCACCTTGAAGCCGAGGACATCCCTATCAAGCTTAATGCGGTCATCGCCAATGCCGCCGCGCCGTTCTATTTGCTCTCCGAATGCCTCGACCCGTCCGGTCTGTCGAGCTCACACAATCCCGTTGATGGAGTGGTGCTCACTCTGATCAACCGCCTGTATGAGGTGGTGTCCAGCGCGCTGATTTTGGCGGCTCACGGGCGGCTGCAACAGGCGGAGATTCTTTCGCGCACGGTGATGGAAAGCGCGTTGTCCGTCTGCTACATCACTCAAGCTGATACGGATGACAGACTCGTACGGTTCTTTGCAGCTTATATCAAGCAGGAACGGGACCAAAACCAGAAGTGGGCGAAGCTGCTTCCATCTCTCTCAGCCGACGCGCGGGCGGATCATGAGGCCAGGATTGCAGCAAAGAATGAAGCCATGGAACATCTAACTGTTTTTGTTGAAGCGTTCGCGAAAGAGATCGGCGTCACATATCCGAATGACAAAGGATACCCAAACGCTTTTGACATTTGCGCGGCCGTGGACAAGGCGGTCGACTATCGGACTGTATACGCGGCCATGTGCTCACAAGCGCATCACGATGCGGAGGACATCCTGAACGAGTTGATCGTCGGGGTATCAGCGAATGCAAGCACGTTGTCCGCGCAACTTGTTAGAGAAACGCACAACTTCAGCATCTTCCTGATGCTTCATGGCATCCGTTACTACCTGGAAGCGATGCGAAGCATAGGGAGGCGCTATGCGCTCCTTTCCGTCGCCGACCAGTCGGCAAGGTCGTACGAAGTCGTTTCGAGTCTGATGCATGAAGTCATCGCTGGCGACCTCATCCGTAACGAGCTGGATGGATGGCTTCGCAAAATCTGAAGGAGGTCCTAGAGTGCCTAACATAATGATGGACTCGACCCTCATACTCCCCTACATCAAGGCGCCTAGCGCTCACTCGGTTAGGCGCTCTTATTAGTTATCCGGCATCATCCGGTCCTGTTCGCCGGGAAAAAACTGCTCGACAGTCGGCATCGGCTGTTCCGAATCGAGGACCATTGTTCTGGACCAAAGAATTGAGGTTTCATAGAACGCTTCACACTGCACTATGCCGTCGGTCATCCGCCAGTGAGTGGCTTCCCGCAGAAGGGGGTTGGGCCATGGGAAGCGTGCGAACGGGTTGTGAAAAACCTCTAGTTCTGCGGACCAAGGCTCATAGTGCTGCGGCCACAGCCGTTTATATTCTTCGCTCGAAACGTCCATGCAAAACGGTATCGGGTCCAAAACACCTGGAGTCCTATCAAAAAATGTCCCGATCCGGACGTAGCGCAACCCAGCGGTTTGCGCACCCGCTGACACACCGACGCGGTTGAACTTCGCAATGCTGCACGCGTTGCTAAACAGTATCGCTGACACCTCCTCGTGTTCAGCGGAACAGAAAAGCCCGGCTGGAATTGGCTGCGCCGTGCGCAGGCTGTCCACAATCTGTTGTGTGGCGGATCTGACCCCGTCCTTTTCCTCGACGCGAATGTCTAACCCATACAGATAGGCCATGAGGCTTGGGCGGCTCCAGACCATGGAGCCCGGTGCGTGGAAATCTGCGATTGCGATCGCAAAAGGCTTTCCTGCAACGTGCGGGAGCTCGTGATATCGGCGTTGAAGCTTGCTGCGAATCGTCTTGGCGAACCGCGCAGCAGTCTCCCCCAGTAGATTCGCGGAGAGGTCTGGAGGCGGAGGCGACGGCGTTGCGTTGTAGTGATCGTGCGGCTCGACAGAATTTGCCGTCACTGCCTCCACCCATGCTTCTTCCCCGCGCCGGGTAGCAATGTGGAAATCCGGGGATTCGACATCCTGGGAGACGCTTAGGCCCTGCTCGCGGAAGCAGGCCACGAGCAATGCCTCCCACAGGCGGGTGTGGAAATTCTGGGTCTGGCAATCGCGCGCCCAATTGGGATCAGGGTTGGGCATTGCAAGGTAGACCTGGTTGAGTAACCAAGCTGCGACATGGTGCGTGCGTTGCGCGAGCAGCTTGAAGATGTTACTGGGAGTGATGCCGGCAAGGTCGCCGAGCGCTGGCCGTCGTGGAACACCGGGTGGAATCGGTTCGCGTGGAGCGCCCTCACGCATGGCAGGTCCGAGTAGGGCAAACGCGGAAGCGCGATCCACTAAGCCGTCGCGACGGATAGTAACCATCCAGACGTCGTCCACTCTTCTACGCATCACCTGGGCGGAGAAGGTACCGTCGTCGTCGCGCAGAACCATGCCACAGGCCAGGTGATCGTCGCTCTCCCAACACTCCACCGGAGGGCTGTGACCAAACCCGAGACCATAGGGTAAACCCAGCGCAATTATGTCGAACCGCGAGAATGGAATCTGATGCATATGGCGATTGTGCAGCAAGCCCACGGTGTTTTGCTTGTTACAGCGTCCGTGGAGGGTTCACCGGCTTTCTGGTAGTCAGTCTCAGGAACACCTTTAGCAGGTGGTCGATCGCCCGGCATCAAGCCAGGAAAAAGGGGGGAAAGGCATCGCGTTCTCTAGAGCGTGCGCGCTACCCCAGCGAGGGAGACGCCGTTCGCCCACGACGTGGAACGCTACTACCGTACCGCGCCTCTGGGCGGCGCCTAGTCCTTGCCAGCCTGATAGTCGTGATACGAGCACAATGAATCGTTGTCGGCGCCGCCGCATTCAATTCCGGATTGATAGAGCGCCGCGACAATCCGCTGGCTGGCCTCATCCGGCCTCGCAGGCTTGTAGTGACGCACAATCGCATCGGCCAACGCGTCGGGTTCAATGATGCGTGTACTGCAGACCCTGCAGGCACCAAGCCCAGCTTCTAGCGCGTTTGCCCAGCTCTCGGCGTCCGGTTCGCGACCATGCCCTTCCAGCTCCGCAATGAGTTCATCGATTGACTCGGGAAGCGCCGACAGAAGCTCGCGACGATACACCGCATCAATTTCGCGAAACTCTCGGCGCGCCTTGCGCCGAACATGGTTGATTGCGTGCCGGTCACCGCGCACGAATGCATGGAGCATCGCAAGAAACTCGTCCTCCGGCCTCAAGGGTACTGGCATAATCGCACCATAGGCTTCGGCGAACTTAGCGCGCAGATCGTCTCGCTGTAGTACCGCACCGAACCCCTCCAAAGAAGATAGCTTGAGGTCCTCGCAAACGTTAAGCGCCTCGCGCATGGCATAGTCTGGCGCCGAGCGGCCGAATTTCTCGCGAAACAGAAAGGCGAGCGCATCCACGCCGACGATTTGTAGGTCGGGACGCCCGGCAGGGGAAACAACTTGTAGGGCGCGCCGGCGTATCGCGCTCGCCATCTTGTCGGCAGTGACGAGGAGTTCAGCAAGGTGCACGGTCTGCTCCCGCAAGTCCGCCGGCAACTGACCCTGTTTGTATATGTCACCGTGTGTCAGCTCGCTCCAGGCGTCCTGAAGCCGCGTGCGTATCTGGACTTCGCACGCCACTCGGTCGGGCGCAAAGCCCTGACCGGCGTCCAGCATAAAATTGATGTGCAAGGCGCGATAGCCACGCTCATTAGGCGCCCTAAGGTAGTCCTGAATTGCAAACGCGGAATCCCAAGGCAGGCGCTCACGCAGCAACTCGGCAAACCGATATACATCCTCTACGTTGTTGCACATCACGCGCGCACCGATCAGATCCGGACATTCAGCAAGCGCATCCTCATCGCGCCATTGCCTGCTAAGGGCCTTTCGTTCGATGCTTTCCAGAGACTTGATGCGGTAGTCGGAAAGGCGCGCGCGAACCAGGGCCTTGTCCTCGATTCGTCCTTCGACCTCACGCAATAGCGATACGAGCCGGTCCATCGCCCGATGGAGGTCGGCGAGTTTGCCATGGTAAAGATCGCCCAGAACGGACATCGCGAATTTCCAGTCCCGTCAGGCAGCGAGCCATCGCTTATATAGAAAACGCATGTGATATCGAGGCGGTGAGGGTCAACGGTTGCTCAATCGGCGTTGCGCGTCGATGCAGAGAAATCCCGATCGCGCCAGCATCGGCGATGTCCTTTTCGATTGGCTGCGTTAGCTCAACAACCAAAATGCCCACGTCGGGATGAAATGGCGTGCATGCCACCTTATCGCGGACCGCCTTCACAAGCGCCGGAGTCGGGCCGCGGGATGCAAAGTTAGCTTCCGTACGTTCGCGGCCATCCGCGACGACGGCAACCAGCAAGTACGAGCGTTGGAAACCGATTGCGCGCAGGAGTCCGGCTTGCTTGCACCCTTTGCCGATTTCCTCGATCTTATTGGGCAGCGATGTCCAATAGCTGTCTGGCGGCATTTTCACGCGCTTGACCTCGATTGCGACGGCTTGGTCAGGCTGACTAGGGTCGACGGCCAGTACGTCGATGTCGCCGGGGCCGCGCGCATCGGGCACCAACATTTGCGTCCTCGTCAGGAACGAAAGTTTGGTTCCAGCGGGCAAGGCAAGTTCCCCCGCTAGCGAACGCAACGGCATAAGATCGGTAAATAGCCATTTGGCAAGTGCTGCCTCCTGGATGTCCGTAGCCGCGGATACACTCATTCTCTTCCTGTCTTGACGATATGCGAGACTGCAGACGTTAAGCGGAATACAGTGCGCGATGAGCGCTTTGGGAATTTATCATCACAGCTCAGCCCGCCGTAGCGGCTCCGAAGTCGAGAAACGCGTGATGCAGACGGATGGGCGACAATGGTGTCGTCCGGGGATGTTGGCTCCCCCAACTTGAAACATCCTTACAAACATCAGCGAGATTAAGGCGCTCTGGCTCCCGAGAAACCCTCGTGAGGTAGGCATTGACACCGTCCGCAGCTTCACTCGGGCTTCCGGCAAGGACATAGCCAACCATGAAGTCGATTGCATGGTTCTGTCCATACTTTCCGGTGCGAAATCGGTCCACCCCTTCGACGACGTACTCTCGGCAAAGATGGGTGTCCGAGCCATTGATGCGTTTGCATTCGATGATGACGTGAGGATCGTGCTCCTGTGTCCTCAAGAATATTTCAATCATCATTAAGGGAATGTCGGTTCGACCATCAGGAATCAGCACCTCGGCAGTAGATCGAGATTCTGCACCCGACAGCACGACGAGCGCCTTCCCCCAAGGATGTCCTTTCGTCTTCAACTCGCTGCGCATCCCATCGCGCAGCCGCTCCGTGATCTGAACCTCTCCTGCCTCAGCGTTGACATCGCGGAAGCCACAAGCTTGCCGCCAACCGGAAACTACGGTGAGCAGGATTGCCGCGACGACCTCCGGTGCCAACTCAATGAATTCTCTACCCAGAGACGCCGGTGCCTCATAAGGAATCCTCAAGCGCTCCCCCCCGTGAAGCTTTCGGCGACGACAGCGTCGGCGTCTTCGAGCGCGCAAACGCTCATCCAAAAACGCTGCGCAGCAGGCTTGATTACAACCACCTCATTACGTCCATGGATGCGCAATTCGCGCTGCGCGCTGAGCGCGACAGCAAGCTTGATCTTTAGTCGCCTCCCTATGCGATCGAGGAGCTCATTGAGACTACCGTCTGGTGTGACTAACTCCACTCTCGTGTCGCCCAAGCCATCTTCAAGCACAAAGCGTACAACTCTCAGCGGGGATGCCCCGGGCAGGTCGAAAACTTCGGCGCGCATGTGTCGCTTGTTGCGCGCCGCGAGCCATCCACCCATCACACCGAGGAAAACCCGAGCGTATCGAATAATGTCGGTCCTAGCATCAGCGCTGGCAGCCGAGTTCTCCCTGCCTTCTTGCCATTGCCAAGTCGCGCGGTACAACCCATCACTGACCACGATTCGATCCGCCGCGTCCAGGCCGTACACGTCGCAAGTGGCATCGTCTAACTCATCCCAATCAGAATCCGACGGCTCGCAGCTCTTGAGTTTTCTTTCGATTTTCAGGAGCCGCTTACCAGCTTCTGATTTGACCGTTTGAATCAGATCCGGCATTGGTAGCAACGCAATGTCATGTCTCGTTAGGCGCATTTTCTTTATACCCAACTCGGCTGATGACATCAGGAAGAACCAAGTGGCGAACGACGAACTTAAAATCGCTGCCACAAGATGGGCCGAGGAGCGATATGCCTCGGGCAATGCAGCTCCATACATGGCGTTGGTGAATACCAAATCCCTCTCCGCCACTGCCGCAATGACTCTTGGTACAACATTGAGCGTCTCTTTGACGATAAGGATCGGAGCGCGGTAGATTTCTCTGGACCTGGGCCACTGTGCGCGGGAAAGCTTGAATGGCGGTAATCCGTCGGGTATTTGAAATGGCTTTATGTCATCAGCCTCCAGTAGCTCCAAGCCCTTCAACTGACGGGCGTCGCGCGTCTGATTGACAGCTAGGCCGCGAATAAGACCGACATTCAACTCAACGCCCAGATCTGCGAACCGAGCGCCGAGAGTAGGTAGAGATGAGACCAGCGAATCCACCAGGGCGACATCGCGTCTACTTCCCACAGCCGCTGCTTTCAACGTGATCGGCCGTGCTTCGATCACAGGCATCGAAAGCGCGATGATGTCCCTTGGGGAAACTTCGAAAGATTGCGTGCGCGCACTGCTAGGGGTCCACGGAATTTGCACTACCGTGACTTGACCAGCTCGCTGGGGGCGATGACGTGCAAAGAGCGCCATAGCTGGCATCTTTGCCGTAGCGAACAGCCAATCACGCAGGTTCGCTAGATTGACCAAGGTAACGGGCGCCAGAAGCTTCATTACGTATTGCACAGCCGCCATGCCAGTGCCACTTCTACTAAAAAATGGCAGGGCATGAAGAATTACGCCAAATCGAGTTTTCTCGTGCGAGAACTCCGCAGCTCGGAGCACGAAATCAAGTCCTTCTCCTCGTGGTTGGGCTGGAATTCCAGCGACGCGGGTCTTTCGGCGAGCTTCAGTTCCCGCCTGGCCTTTGAAGCTCCATGGCGGATTCCCGATAATGAGATCGAATTGCTTTAGGCCACTTTTGCCCTTCAACACCGCCTTACCAGCATCACTCTGCTCGACAGTGCGCGCGTCCCCAATAAGCAAAGTCTTGCCAATCAGCGGGCGGAACCTCAACGCATGCGGTGGTTGCGGGTCGGGATCAAGTTCGAGCGCTGCCAAGTACAGACTGAAGGCCGCAACGCGAACAGCAGCCTCGCTAATATCAACACCGTAGATTTGTTCGTATAGTGTTGAACGTATCAAATCACGCGTCAGCGGATGTCCCCGTGCCTTCAAATTGGCTAGCCGCCGCAACGCTTCGACTAGAAACACGCCCGACCCGCAGGTCAGATCGAGCACCGATTCGTTGCCTGTTAGGCCGTCCATCACCTCATCTAAAACCAGCGAGACGACTGACAATCGTGTGTAGTGGACACCGTTCTTAATGGCTTCAGTCGAACGCTTGCCCTTCAATCGCGGTTCTGCATGGGCGAACTGCTCATAAATCGAACTGATCAACTCGACCGGAATGACGTCAAACTGGTATGGAAAGAAGGTCCGCTGACCGCTCTCTGGATCAACGGCCTCCAAGAAATCCGCTACCCGCAAGAGATGGCTCGTGGCGGGCGTGTTCCGCACGGAGGAGGGCGGGAACATGTCGCCATTGAAAGTTTCGCTGAGCCAGGAAAACAGTTCCGCTGTAGCTGCCCGATCTCGCAGGATCGGCGGCAGACTGGCGTGGCCGCATAGGCGCTTCAGGCGTGCCGCACTTACGATTTCGCGGTCAATCAGATACTGAGTGAAGATCACCCTTCCAATCAACGCTTGGGCCGCGTCCCGGTTAAGGTTGCCTCCGACGAGATCGCGCTCCAAAAAGGCCAAATCGGACAAAAGCTTCTGATCAACGCTGGTCTTGCGATCGACTAGAGGCATACGCGCCCAAAATTGGCCGGTCTCAAGTGCCAAGCGACCGGCAAGCGCGTCTAGTTCGTTCAACGATGCGTCGACGTTCTCGAACGTCTGAATCAGATGTTTCCGCGCGTCTCCCTGTTGAATAGGGGTGCCAAAGCCGTTGTATAAGTCAATCCGTTGCGGTGAAACCACCCACAGCAGTGGTGCGAAACCTTCGTTCCAGACTTCACGTCGCCACTTGCCGATTTTTTCGTCGGAGGGCGGAGTCGATTCGAACTTGAAGTAGACCGTCAAAGCTGAGCGGCTTCGCCATAGTGCGTCGGGCGCAAAGTCGCGACCTCGTGGACGCAAGCGCTGCGCGTCCTGTCCGATGTGTAAGCCGACAGCGGACTGACCATCCGGCAGATAGCCCGTCGCCGCCAGCACATTCTCGAGACTGGTCGCTGTCATGCGCGATGCTTCACAGCTTCAGGCGGAAAGGGCAACACGGTTTGTCCGGACACTGGTCCGGCTGGCAGCATGTGACGCTGCAGTGTGGCAATCAGCGGCGTTAGAGGAACCACAAGTGCCGTCTTAGTCAGACTGTGCAATCCGCGGTCTCTCTCCCATTCATACATAACAGCATCGGTGGCTGTCACAAACACGATCGCTCCATCCAGAGACGCGGGTCCGCTAGCGGCCAGCAAACGAAACAATGCGTCTATGCCTTCACGCAGTACGGCGATATGAACGCCGCACGAGCTGACCAATTCATGTGTTACAGCAAGCCCCATCAGGTCTGTAAAACTGAATCGCGCGACCTTGCCGCTTTTCGTAGCCAGATAAGGAATAGTTTTTCGCCAATGACGCAAAGTCTCGGGCGACACCCCTGTCAGGGTCCGCGCTTGGTCCTGCGTAAATTGAATAGCGGTTATCTCGGACATTCTTGTTGTCGACAACAGGAAATATGCAAAAGTTTCCGCTTTTTACACGTGCTCTGCAACAATTTAGACAGCAATATCCGCTCATCGTTGATTATTGTCCGTTCGTACAATAATATCAAGTCATGGCTCGTCCTAACCATGACTCTATACATCTTGCTGCCCTACAGGATTACTACGCGGAATACCGGCTCATCCCGTCTTACTCGGCGATCAGCAAGCTATTGGGCTTTCGCGCAAAGAACGCCGCAGCGGCGCTGGTCGGCCGCCTCGAAGAAGCCGGCTTCTTTCGGCGCACGCCAGACAATCGACTGACACCAACCCCACGCTTCTTCGAGCGTCCCCAATCCGTGTCCGCGGTGCGCGCCGGCATGCCGGAAGCGGTGATCGACACGCCTGCCGACATGGTGAGCCTGGAAGCGTTGCTCGTGCACAAACCGTCGATCACGTTCTTCACGCCGATCAAAGGTGACTCCATGATCGACGTCGGCCTGATGGACGGCGATACCGCGGTCTGCGAGCGCCGTCACCTTGCCGATGCCGGCGACATCGTCGTCGCGCTGCTAACCGACGAAGTGACAATCAAGACGCTCATCAAGGAGGGCGGCCGCTACGTTCTCAAGCCCGAGAACAAAGCCAAGGACTATCCCATCCTGCGCCCCGATCCCCTGGAAATCGTGGGCGTGGTGACGGGCAGTTTCCGCTCCTACAGGCGGTAAATGGTAGTCCTCGGGCCAATATGCAGCAAGCAATCGAAGACCTCCTGCGTAATCCTGCCGTCTGGCGTGTCGGGCAGGTACCGCACAATGCGCACGGGTCTATACCAACCGCATATCCCGCGCTCGACCAAATCCTGCCCGAGCGCGGCTGGCCTCTCGGCGCGCTGACCGAACTTCTGGTCACAGAGACCGGCGCCGGCGAACTGTCGCTCCTCACACCGGCGCTGCAAGCGGTCTGCGCCAAAGCTCAAGGCGTCGTGCTCGCCGGCCCGCCCTTTCTACCGCATGCCCGTGCCTGGGAGGCAGTGGGTATCGAGCTCGATCGCATGCTCGTGATCGACGCCGATGGCGCCGATCTGCTGTGGAGCGCCGAACAAGCATTGCGCTCGGGCGAATGCGGCGCAGCGGTATTGTGGGCACAGCGCGCCGGCAAAACGCTCGACCATCGTGCCTTGCAGCGTTTGCACTTGGCCGCGAGCAAGGGCAACGCTGCGTGTCTGCTGTTCCGCCCTGCGAGCGCGCAGTCCACACCCTCGCCCGCGCCGTTGCGCGTAACGCTCAAGGCGCACGCCGGCCAACTACAGGTTCAGGTAATCAAGTGCCGCGGTGCGCTGCGCGTCACCCCGGGTACGGTGGATGTCTTCCCGCCGCATTGGAGCGAGCGATACGAACCGGCGCCGGCTGCCGACCCGCTCGAAACAACCGCACTGCGCCTGATCGCGCGTGCGCGGACCTTCCTTGCCTAAGGTCCGGCGGTGTTGTGGATTGCGCTCTTCCTGCCCGAATTGCCTCTGCAATTGGCCGAGCGCGCCTGCACGGAACCGCTTCCGCGCGTCGTAGCTGACGGCCCCGCCACACGTCCCGTCGTCCTGTGCACCAGCACGCCTGCCCGCGAACTCGGCGTGAAAATCGGCATGCCGATCGCCGCAGCGCGCGCGCTCGTTACTTCCAACGAGGTAGCGCGCTTAAGCACGCTGCTAGAAAGAGGACACAGGGGCGACTGAACTTGTCGCGCTCGTGGAAGGAGGTGGTTGCCCAGCTTGAAGATCGTCGGATCGTCGGCTAGAAATTCAGGCCACGCAATTCTTCGTTCATTTGCCGAATCTGCTGGCCTGTCAGCAGATTCGGCACGGGCGCTCCTATCGAAACAAAAGGCGAGGAGAGCCACGCATCGAAAAATGGCCGCAAGTGAGGACGGTCCACCAAACCGCGGTCGATGAACAAGGTTCTGAGATCACGCAGCGCGCCGGGGAGTTCGTTGGTAATCGCCATATGAAGTATTCGCCGGCGCAGTTTCTCGAACTCCGCGCGAAGGCTTGAATCCTCCGAGCCCGCCAGCAACGGTGCGCGTTGATCCTGTCGGCGAACGAGCGCCCGCAGTTCGCTCTCGATCTGGGCCACGTTCCCTTGCCAGATCAGATATCGTTTATCGCCCAGGAATGGCAATGTAGACAGCAGGGATTTCGGGTCGCCACACAGCAGCGGCAATACAAGGTTACGACCGGATTCGACCTCCATTGTCAGCGCCGAGCTAAGCTCCTTCTTGGCCCACGGTTTGTGCAGAAAGGTCGAGCTGAGCACAACTAGCACAAACCGTGCGCGTACCAGCCCATCTTGAATCTTGGACACCAGGCTTTCTCCCCACGCAATTTGCGCCTGATCCAGCCAGCAACGGATGCCGACAGCCTCAAGATGCTCGTAAATAGGTCGGGCTATCGCCTCTTTGTCCTCCGACGCGTGGCACAGGAATACATCCCAGGACTCAGGAACGGCCTGCGCGAGCCCCACAGCGACAAACCGAATGTAGGGGCCGTTAGACTCTGAGACAACCGCAGCGATCTCCGCCGCAGCGCGACGCTTTTGTTGTTGAATCAAGCGCAGCGGCTCGTATTCGGTCAGCGGCAGTTCGGCATAAAGGACGTGAAACTGGTCATTGAAGTGGTTTGTCGCTGGATAGACGGAGAACGGGATCGAGTCGAGCAATGTGAGCGCATCCTGCTGTCCGCGAACGGAAAGTAAGCGTCGCACGTTGAAGAAGAGCGACCGCGTTTGAGAGGTGTCCCAGGCAGGTCCAACACACTCGAAATCCGACGCGCCCGAACCATGATGCAAGACAATTGCTGCCACCGCTGCTCCTTGCTAAACAAACGTCGCCAGCCATGTTTGTCATTATCCCATTCTGATGAGCGCGGGGCAGCACGCCGCGAATCGATGCATAAACAACGCCGGCGCGTTCGATGGCGTATCAGTGCCTAGAGGCGGCTGGTCAAATTCTCGCCAATACAGAAAGGGCTTCACGGGATGCCGATAGCGCACCTGCTTTGTTCAACCGCAGAGAAATAATGTGCCCTGCGATTGATTTTTTCCCTACCTGAATTTAGAGTTGAGAGATGATAAGGCTGACATATCTCATCGTGGCTTTGGCGCTTACGTGTCAATCTCTTGTCGCCGCAGCGGGAACCTTCTGTAGCCATGAAGCAGGCACGGCCGCCATGCATTTCGGCCATCATGCGCACATTCATATCGGATCGGAATCTGGCGAACCCGATACTGACTCAACTCCGGTTTATCATGCAGATTGCAACCTGTGTCATTTGGGTATTGCAATGATTCTGGCAACTACCAGTGTGGACGGCTGTAGTTCCTACAACGCTGTCCCGTTGGTCTCCGCGAACTTCGTTTCGCTCTCTGCTCCAGGTCCAGAACGGCCAAAATGGAGTGTCGCCGCTTAATCCGGCGGACCCTTAGCTAGCCCGTTCTTGAATCACGCTTTGAGCCTGCGACGCAGGCTGTTGGCGTTCCGTCGGAAACCTCCGCCCGCATTTCATTTGGAGAATTCGACGTCCAGCCATCATGAAAGCAAAACGCAAAGGTTCAAAAAGCAGGAAGCCACGCAACAGAAAGCCGCGCAAAGGACTCTCGCTCGTTGTTGCTATTGGCTTGGTGTTGGCCGCTGCAGCCGCGGGTGGAATCGGCCGTGCATGGTTGGAGCGGCAAGGCGCGCACGACGAATACGTTAGACATAGCCGAGGACGGTAAGGAAGCGGGATGAGCAAAGCCCCTACTTATTGTCGGCCGCATGCTTTTTTAGCCATTGCCGTAAGAAAGCGATTTCCTTTTCTTGTGCTCGAATAACTTCTTGCGCGAGCTTTCTGAGCGCCGGGTCACTACCATAGCGAAGTTGCACCTTCGCCATATCAATAGCGCCCTGATGGTGGGGAATCATGCTTCGCGCGAAATCTACATCGGCGTTTCCACTGTATTGGATCGCCATGTCCCGATGCATTTTGTCCATTCCCACCCTGTACTCGGTCGTACTATCGCTCGGTGCCACAGCGGCACGACTTTCACTCTGGCGCGCATCATGATCACCGTGTCCCGTGGTCTGGGCATTCACTATGGGAATAGAACTACAGCATGCAATGAGTATGAACAACGGTCTAATATGTCTCATCTGGTCTCCGTCTAATACACTGACACGATCGAAAATAAGCGGGCTAGCCCACCCTGAATTGGAGCGCCCCCAAAATAACTACAAAAGTTTATGCACATCAACCTCCCAGTTTTCGGTTACTTAAACTCCGTCATGCGCGCTCGCAAATGGCGCGTCGCACGGTTCAAATACTTCTGTATCATTCTTGTGGACACCCCCAATCGCACAGCGATCTCCGCACGCGTCAACCCATCTATTCGCTGCCAGATAAATGCTTGTCTGCACCTTAGCGGCAGTTCAGTGAGCGCGAGTTCTAGCGCAGTGGCTATCTCTCTTGCCTGAGCGGCTGTCTCTACATAATCGGTGGACGTGGTCCGATTTTCCACAGTCTCCAGCGGAACGATTTCATGAATGGCGTTATGTCGATAAGTATCCGTCGCGCGATTTCTAGCCATTTGATGAAGATACGCACGGGGGTTCTGAATCGTGATTGGGCCAGCTTGCAAAATGCGGACAATTACATCGTGTGTGATATCTGCTGCATCCTCTCGATTACCAAGCCTATGGGTCCAAGTCTCTAGCAACTCTTCGTAGTACTGCAGAAGATCGGCTTGCGGGTGTTGCCATGAACGCCCGCACATCCCCGTCAGACTGCCGAGTAGTGATGAATACTCGCGCTTGCAGCGATGCGATGAGCTTCGTCAATCCCGGCTTGGACGCGGCCATCGCTCCGCCCGATCGCCCTCGTGACGAGGGTGACATCGAGCACGCCGGTAGTCATGGGCTTAGTACGTCAAGCTTTCAGCTCACATGGCCTTCTCGGTCGCTTTTGGTGTGCTTAATCCACGATTCCATCCTACTTGCGGTGTAGGAAGTGCTTTCTGCACTCCGCATCGATTGACAGGTACTGCTTGAACGGATTGCGGACGGCTTCTTCCAGGCGTTGTCGCAGGTCGCTGCGCGCTCGCGCAGTTCCAACAGCATGCAATTCGCACTCATCGAATTCTCCTGATTTAACGGGATGAATTCGGCGAGACGCGATTATCGCGACGCGATTAAATCTAAGAGGTCAACTGTCTTTGGGGGGAAGCGTCTCGCCGGGTCGGGCGAGAACCTGCCATTTGGGGCGGTCCGGCTCCTCGGCGATGTAAGACGAATATCTCGTCGAAGAAGGTGCGTCGACTAGACTCAATTCACAGTTGGACGGACCGTCAAACGACATCGCATGGACGAGCTTGAAATTCAAATGACAGAAGCCGCAATCCTTGTCGATTCCGCCCGTTTGTGAGGTGTCGGTAGACGAGCCGTTGGCAGACGCCTCGTGCCTGTGAAAATGATGGCCGAAGTGGCGGGACTCGCCATTACCCGCCTCGTGCTTGCAATACATAGTCATCGCCGCCCACGTTCCCTGGACGGGCAAGAACAGAATCATCAGAGTGAGAATGATGCGACGCATGTCTATATTGTTGTTCAGATCATCCTTTAGAGTGCGCGGATATTGGGACAGTTTTCGGACAACTGGCTTTGCCAAGCGCTGGTGCGAATAAATCGAGATCCGAACGATAGACTTTCGTCGAAACAGCGAACGCGCCAAGCAACGTATGGAAAAGATTGTCGTGGGACACGGCCTGCCGGGACGTATTCAGTAGGCACGCCGCATTCGGAGCGAGCCTAGCAGCGGCTCCGCGACTCATCCACATCATCATTGGAACATGCACTTGCTCGTGTGGCGCGATGACAGTGGGAATACCGTGGAGATATAAACCACGCTCTCCGAGTGATTCACCATGATCTGACACATAGAGAAGTAGTAGGTCGCGACTCTCATCGGCAAGCGATCGTCCTTCAAGCAGCGTTACCAGTTGCGCCAGCACGCGGCTCGTGTAATCGATCGAGTTGTCGTATGCATTAACGATCTTGCGTCTCTCGCAGTCCTGCAAATTGTTCGTTAGACATGCTGGCGTAAAACGGCCGGGTTGCGGATACCTCTTGAAATACGCCGGACCGTGACTACCTTGCTGATGCAACACGATCAATGCGTCTTCCTTGGTCGATGGCCAATACTGTGCGAGCGCAGATATCAGAACCTCATCCATGCATCTATTATCGGGACAGGTATCATTGACACTAACCCAAGACACACGATCGCAAACGCCTTTGCAGCCGGAGTTGTTATCGATCCAAGTCACGGAAACACCGACACGCTTGAGTAGGTCTAGTACGTTCTCGCGGTAGCGTGCGGCCTCGACGGAAAAGCGCTTAACTCCAAGGTCAGAGAACATACAAGGCAATGACGTTGCTGTATCTGTGCCGCAAGCGGTGACGTTCTGGAAGTACAGCACTTGCCGCTTGTACAACGCCTCATTGGTCGATCGTCCGTAATCGCCCAAGGAAAAGCTGTCCGCACGAGCAGTTTCCCCCACCACCAGCACGACCAGTAGCGGACGAGATTGCAGCGCCGTCCGTGATGCATCTGTGCCGACACTCTCAAAAGGACGGGAAGGAGGCGGACGCAGAACACTGTACATTGCGCCAATGTAGTTGCTCGGAACGAGCTGGGATCTAAGTTCGCGGTGATTGCGAAACGTGGAGGCATATACCGGAGAGAGCGTTGCCACTGCAATTGTCAAAACCAGTAAGGAAGCGACAGCGAGCCCCACCGAGGACTTTAATGTGCTGGCAGCCGTGGACGTTCGAAGATGAAACAAAAGCAAGAGTGTCGCTGGAAGCAAGCCACGGATAGCGAAGTCAGCAGCCAAGGTTCTAGTCATGAGATCGTTGGCCTCGTGCAAATCGGTCTCAAGGATGTTCCGCATCATCGCTTTGTCCAGATGCACGCCCCAGAAATCGACAAAGTGTGCGGCCACGGCTGAAATCAGCAGTAAAGTAATCCATATGAGCTTAGCGGCACGCAACCATGCGAATGCTCGAAGCACACTCGCCGCACCCAGCCAAAGCGCTAGGCCAAGCATGATGACGGCAAGCGTTCCAACAGCAAGACTGCTTTGCGCGTTGATGAATGTTCTCCAGAACGCTTGGTTATCAACCGCCACAAGCCACAACGCAACGAGAGTCGCCGCAAGTGTTGGCGAAACGTCCTTGACAGTGAAGCGGCAAGACGTCATTTAATAATTGCGTCTACGCCAAAATGCGCAGGTTGGTTACTGCCATGTCGTTGCAAGGGCTATCCCGTCCCATCACGGTAACCGAGCAGACGCAGCGCATTGATCACGACGACCAGTGTCGATCCCTCGTGCACGGCCACTGCCGCGCCTATGCCAAGACCTAATATCGTCGCCGGTACAAGCAAAGCGACGACCCCGAGACTGATGAAAACATTTTGAAGAATGACCGAACGTGTGCGCCGGCTTAGCCCCACGGCGAAAGGCAGGTGGCGTAAATCGTCGGCCATGAGCGCCACATCCGCCGTTTCCAGAGCAACATCGGAACCTGCCGCGCCCATCGCTATTCCGACCGTCGCGCTGGCCATTGCTGGCGCGTCGTTCACCCCGTCGCCTACCATTGCGACCTTGTCCTCAGCCTTCAACTTGCGGATCGCTTCAACCTTATCGTTGGGCATCAGGTTTCCCCACGCCTCGTCGAGCCCAACATCTCTAGCGACTGCGTCAGCCACTTTTTGGTGATCGCCCGAGATCATGATCATTCGCGAAATGCCAAGCGCGCGCAGCCGCTCAAGTGCCCCGCGCGCAGCGGGTCGGGGCGTATCCATCAATCCGATCGCGCCAAGATCTCTATCACCGCGCCGCACCACCATAGTGGTACGTCCTGCATCACGTAGCCTCTCGATGGCATTCGATAACTCGCCACTAAGCGGAGCGATTCCGTCAACGCCGAACATCTCGGCCTTGCCGATAAAAACGTAGTCGTCATTGATCCGAGCCATAACGCCGCGCCCGGTCAGACTCTGAAGGGACTGTGCTTCTGGAATATCGCGCCCGCCCATGCGCTCACGGCCGTCGCGCACGATTGCAGCAGCGAGCGGGTGATCGCTGAGTTGCTCCACCGCCACGGCAGTTTCGAGCAATTCGTCCTCGGATGCGCCGCCGGCCGGCGCGATATCCGTGATGCGTGGGCGCCCCTCCGTCAAGGTACCCGTCTTGTCGAACGCGATCGCTTTCAGCGAGCCGAGATTTTCGAGAGGCGCGCCGCCTTTTATCAGAACGCCCCCGCGAGCGGCACGTGCCACGGCGGATAGCACGGCGCTTGGGGTAGCAATGGCAAGTGCACAAGGGCTGGCCGCCACCAGCACGGCCATGGCGCGGTAAAAGCTTGCACTGAAGGGCTCGTCCACCACCACCCATGCGAAAAGCAGCAGAACGGCTAGTGCCAGTACCGCAGGGACGAAAATGCGCTCGAATTTTTCGGTGAATCGCTGGGTCGGGGATTTCTGGGTCTCCGCCTCGCTGACCATCTGAACAATCTTTGCGAGCGCAGTGTCAGTAGCAAGGCGTGTGACCTCCAACTCGATGGCGCCCGCACCGTTGATAGTCCCCGCGAAAACCCGCGACGCGCTGTCCACGGCGTTTGGCTTGGCTCGGGCTGATGCTGGATCACCGACAGGACGTTTATCCACCGGAATGCTCTCGCCGGTTACCGGGGCCTGATTGATGCTTGATTCGCCCTTCACAAGAAACCCATCGGCGGGAAGTCTTTCGTTGGGCCGGACGACCACGATGTCACCGACCAACAGTTCCTCGACCGGCACTTCCCGGGTCTCGCCGTCACGACGCACAGTGGCTGTTCGCGGCGTCAGTTCGGCGAGGGCCTCGATGGCCTGCTTGGCGCGGCCCATCGCAAAGTGTTCAAGCGAATGGCCGAGACTGAACAGAAACAGGAGCAAGGCACCTTCCGCCCAGGCACCAAGCGCCGCCGCTCCCGCCGCAGCGACAAGCATCAACGTGTCAATCTCGAATTTACGAAGACGAAGGTTTTCGAAAGCTTCCCGGACGGTGTAGAAACCTCCAAAAAAGTACGCGACGACATAAAGGGTTATCGGCAACCAATCAGGCGCCGCGACTGCTAGCTTCTCCACCGCATAGCCAACCCCAAGTAACCCACCGCACAAGATCGAAAAGATTAACTCGGTATTGGAACCAAACATTCCACCGTGCGAATGTTCCTCATCTTCCTTGTGAGCGTGGGTGTGGCCCGGCTCACCGTGCTTGTCAGTTCGGCTCGCGGTCTTGATGGGCGGTCGCGACGCTGAAAGATCCCCGGTCGTTATCAACCCGAGTTCAGAAAGCACGTCCCGGATTGCCTGCTCGGTCGTACGCTCCCGATCAAACTCCACCCGCACCAACCCGGTGGCGCTTGCGCCTGCTTCCAGGACGCCTGGAAGCGTGCGCAGCCGCGCAACCGCTGTCCGCGCTCGGCGCTCGTGAAGGTTCCCATCGACCTGCAGAAGGACGTGGCCGAACCGCCGAGTTATCCTAGCTCCGGCGCTTTCCACGAGCTCGCGTATACGCGCCAGAGGAAGTCGCTCAGTGTCATAATGAATGCAAAGTTGTGCTGATCCGTCCCGCTGCTGTTCCGTGACGTGAGCGTCGCTTATGCCTTCGTGGCCCTTGAGTTCCGAGATGAGTCGCGCCACGCAGGCATCGGCGGCATCTGCCACGCCTGGGAGAATGATGGGAATATCAAGACGTAGCTTGGTCGTCATGCCGGAATGCTCCTTCTTCTTGTTGGAATGGCGACGCGTCTAGGACGCCACCGCTTTGCCGCAATTCCCGCAGAACTTTGCCCCCGGACCCAGTGCAGCATTACATCCAGAGCATGTGCCGGGCGTCAGCGAAGTGCCGCATCGAGGACAAAAACGCGCCGTCGCATCTACAATTGAATTGCACTTCCGGCAACTGACACCCTCGGTTGACCGTCCCTTGGGAGAACACCCCTCATCGGATGGATATCCATGTCCACTGCGGCCATGGTGGCCACCTCGATAGCCGTGATGACCACCGGATATTCCCCGTAAAAGCTTTTCAAAAATGCTCATGTTCAAATCTCCTGGGCAACACTGCGAATACCAACTCAGCGGATTTGTACGGCGCGTTGGATTTCGCTTACAAAAATCCATCCTGCTTCCGATGAGCCCGTGCGCGCCGCTTTTGCGATTACCTCTACTAAAGCGTCCGTTCGATCATCCGAGCACACCAGTTCGAGCTTGAATTCGGCGATGATGGGCTCGGCCAGTTCCAGCGAATAGCGCTGTTGTGATAAGTCCGAATCAGCAACCGGTCGCTCCACGCGCACCACTGTGATGTTGTCGGAGCCAGGTCGGTCTGAAGCGTCACAGAGCCCGGAATTGCGCAGGGCATCCAGAACATCGGCAATACGGTGCTGCCGGACGTACGCCTTGATCTCCCTCATTTGCCGTCTCCTTCTGTTTGCAATGAAGCCTTTTTCCGCTCGCGCCTCGTTTCCACCCATTCATACATGAGGGGCAAAAGCAGCAGCGTCAGCGCTGTTGATGTGAAGAGTCCCCCTACCACCACAGTGGCGAGGGGCCGTTGCGTTTCGGCGCCGACGCCCTGCGAAAGCAGCATGGGAATAAGGCCGAGGATGGCCACCGACGCGGTCATCAACACCGGTCGCAGGCGAAGGAGTGTTCCCTCCCGGACTGCCTCGCGGATTGGCCGTCCCTGTCGTCGTTGGTCATTGAGGAACGAGACCAGCACGATCCCATTCAGCATGGCTACGCCAAACACCGCTATAAATCCGATTGCGGACGGAACCGACAGGTACTGCCCGGTAATGGCCAGACCGAACACGCCGCCGATGATGGCGAACGGCACGTTGGCGATGATCAGGGCCGCATAGGTCAGGGAGTTGAACGCCGTGTAGAGCAGTATGAAGATCAACCCAATGGTCAGCGGGACGATGACCGCCAGGCGTGCCATCGCACGCTGCTGGTTCTCGAACGCTCCCCCCCATTCAAGCCAATAGCCTTCGGGCAGTTTGACCTGCTGGCGTATCTGGGTCTCCGCCTCTTTGACAAACCCATCGACATCCCGGCCCTGCACGTCCATCTGTATAACCGCATACCGCTGCAACTGCTCGCGCCGCACGAACGAGTACCCTTCGTCGGTTTCCACAGTGGCTACCCGGGAAAGCGGCACCAGGGCGCCGGACTCGGTGCGGATCGGAATATTGGCTATGGACTGCTGACTGTCGCGAAAAGCAGCATCGAGTCTCACCTGAAGGTCAAATCGCCTGACCCCGTCGATGACGGTGGATACGGTTTTGCCGCCAATGCCCGCCTGCACCACTTCGAGAATTTCATCTGAATTGATTCCGTAGCGGGCTGCTTCATCCCGGTTCACCTTGATCACCAGTTGCGGCTTGCCCTTGTTGGCTTCCAGCGCGAGGTCAGCGGCCCCTGGTACCTTGTCGATAACTGGCTTCATTTGCGCAGCCAGCCGGTCAAGCGTCGCCAGGTCCTCGCCGTATATCTTGAGTGCAAGCGTCGCCCGTACCCCTGATATGAGTTCCTCGACCCGCATCTGGATGGGTTGCGTCGCATTGAAGACGACGGTGGGTATGGCCGTTTCCAGTGTTTCCTGCATCTCCTTGGAAAGCTCGGGCATGCTGATCTTCTTGGGCCATTCCTCGGCCGGCTTGACGTTGACCAGAACCTCCATGTAGTTCACGTCCGCCGTCTCGCCTTTTTCGGCTCGCCCGATGGTGGCAAGAATTGACTGGACCTGCGGGAATTCCTTCTTGAGAACGGCGTCGAATTTCTTCGACACACCGATACTCTCCTCCAGCGACGTCGATGGAATGCCCGTGACCCGGAACATGATCGAGCCTTCCTGGAGATCAGGCATGAACTCCTTGCCGAGGAATGGGAACACGGACAGCGCGGCAACAAGAACGACAATGGCACCAGCAACTACCTTCTTCTTGTTGTCCAGCGCGCGATCCAGCAGGGGCAGGTACGAGCGTTTCGCCAACCGCACGATGAAGGTGTCCTTCTCCTCCTTTGGCTTCAGGATCAGCGCGGAAAGGACGGGAACCAGCGTCATGGTCAGGATAAGTGAGCCCACCATGGCAAACGTAATGGTCAGCGCCATGGGCTTGAAGAGCTTTCCTTCCAGCCCGGTCAGGGAGAAGAGCGGCAGAAACACCACGATGATGATGAGAATCGCGAACGCGATCGGATTCATCACTTCCCGGGCCGCTTCCAGGATCACATGAGTCCTGTTGACCTGCCGGCCCGTCTGATGGGATAGCAGGCGGAATCCGTTCTCCACCATGACCACCGCCCCGTCCACCATCATTCCAATGCCGATGGCAAGGCCGGCGAGGGACATCAGGTTGGCCGAAATGCCGAAGTACTGCATGAGGATGAAGGCAATCAGCATGGCCAGCGGCAGCGTAACGACCACCACAATCGCGGAGCGAAGTTCGCCCAGGAAAAGGAACAGGATGATGGCCACCAGAATCGAACCTTCCAGCAAGGCACTTTCCGCCGTTTTAAGCGCTTTATCGACCAGCTCAGTCCGGTCGTAGACCGCGTTGACGGTCACGCCCTTGGGGAGTGCCTGCCGGGCAAGTTCGAGCTTGGCCTTGACCGCATCAACCACGTTCTTGGCGTTCTCCCCGATGCGTGAAAGCGCGAGCCCAAGAGCGACTTCCTCTCCGTCCTTGGTTACCGCGCCAAAGCGCAGGCTCGGTCCTTCCTTCACGTCGGCGACGTCCCGGACGTAGATCGGCGAGCCTTCGCGCTGGGCAATGACGATGTTGCCGATGTCACGTGTATTGGTCACCAGCCCCAACCCACGCACTAGATACTGTTCCGACCCCAGATTGACGTACTGCCCGCCGACCTGACCGTTGTTTCGGGACAACGCTTCCATGACGGCCTTGAATGTCAGCCCGTACTTGATGAGCTTCTGGGGCTGTATGGATACCTGAAACTGCTTCTCATCGCCTCCCCACGAGGTCACGTCGTCCACGCCTGCGGCCGTGCGCAGCATCAGCCGGACATTCCAGTCCTGAAGCGTCCGCAAGTCCATGCTGGAGAGTTTCTTGTCCGCGGATTCAACCGTGTACCAGAACACCTGTCCGAGACCAGAACTGTTCGGCCCGAGGGTGGGCTCGCCGTAACCTTCCGGGATTCGGCTCTTCGCCTCCAGCAGCTTCTCCCCTGTCAGGCGCCGGGCAAAGTAAATATCAACGTTGTCCTTGAAATAGATGCTGACGTAAGAAAGGCCGAAGAGCGATACCGAGCGGATGTGCTCGACGCCGGGCAGGCCGGCCATTACGCTTTCGATAGGGAAGGTGAGCAGTTTCTCGACGTCTTCGGCAGCTAGGCCCGGCGATTCCGTATAGACGTTGACCTGCACCGGCGTGACATCCGGGAACGCATCGACGGGCACTTCGCGGAAGGCCTTGACGCCGAAAACGATGACCAGGAGGAACGCGACGAGGACCAGAACCTTGTAGCGCAGGGACACATCGACGATTGAATTCAGCATGGCGATCTCAGTGCGAATCGCCGATTTGCGACTTGAGCAGGCGTGCCTTGAGCGCATAGGCGCCGGCAATTACCACCTCTTCTCCGGCCTTCAATCCGCCTTTCACAAGGACGCGGTTGCTATTTCTGTCTCCGACTTCAATCGGGCGCACCTCGAACCCGTCTGACTTCTTTACAAAGACGGTTGATTGCCCCCCTACCAGGAGAACGGCCTCTTGCGGAACCGTCAATGCCTTAACGATGTGTTGGGTGCTGATGTTCGCAGTGGCGAACATCTCGGGCTTCAGTCGCCCATCCTGATTGGGCACTTCAATTCGAGCCATAACGGCCCTGGTCTCCTTGTCAACCGAACTGCTGATGTAGGTCAGCTTGCCTTTGAATTGCTCGCCTGGGTAAGCCGTGACGCTCACGGTGGCTGGCGCTCCCATCTTGATTCGACCTAGATCCTTCTCGAATAAATTTGCTTCAATCCATAACGTGGAGAGATCGGCAATGGTGAAAATACTTTTGTCTGGTTGTGCAAGTTCGCCAAGCACGGCGGCTTTTTCGGTGACCGTTCCCGCGAATGGAGCGTTCGCGTTGAATATGGACGCCTGCGCAGGCTCTGAGTCCTGGTGGGCAGCATCGAGCAGCCGTAGTTTGTCGGCCGCGGCCTGGGTCGCCGCGCGGGCCTTTTCAAATTCACTACGCGCGCGCAGGAATTCTTTCTCTGGAATGATTTCGTCGGCTCGCAGACGTTGCGCCCGGTTGAAATCCGCCTCGGCGAGCTTGAGCTGGCTTTGTGCCTGCCGATAAATCGAATGTGCTTCCCCGAGTTCAATACTGTCGAGGACGGCCAGTATCTGACCGGCCTTCACGCGGTCACCCAGGTTGGCGCGTACAGTGACGATTCTGGCGGCGACGCGTGGCGCCACATGCGCGATGCGATCCTGGTTGGCACGGACGGTTGCCGTCAGCACCAGTTGATCGCTTATCGCATCGTTCTGGACCGCTTCGACTTTGATGCCAGCGGCTTGCATCTCCTCAGGCGCGAGCTTGACCACCCCACTTTGGCCCGTCTCCTTCTCTTCATGCTTCTCGGCCTCGGCATGTTCGCCTTCCGCATGTTCCTTTTCGGCGGTCTTGCCTGCCGAAGGAGGTGAATCAGTTTTGCTACAACCACTGAGTGTCAATGCACCGACGAGCAGCGCAATTGTCATGGGATAGACGTAGGTAGTCTTCATTGAACTCTTTCGCGGAATCGTTAATGGGCTCGGATGGATATTCATGGTTGGTTTGTCACCGACATGCCTGCCGCCGCTTCGAGTGCTATTCGTGTCTGGACAAACTCGGCAAGTGCATCTAAGTAGTCACGGCGGGCATCGAGCAGTTGACGGTTCACCACCAGGAGCTGCAATAGGCCGATTTCCCCGGCGCGGTACGAGGAGGTCGAGAGTCGCTGGTTTTCATCAAGGCGTGGCAGCACTTGATTTGAAAGGCGATCGACTCTCGCTCGAAGGCTGTCCAGGCGCAGCCAAAGCGCCCGAACCTGGGCCTGGACATCGCGAACGGCTGCCTCCCTTTCAATCTGGGAGTGACTAAGCTCCGTCGTGGCGCGACCGATGCCACCAGCATTACGCTTGAAAACGGGCAGCGGAACGGACAAGGTGAGCATGTTGAATCGCTCGCGGGCGTCTCCAGGACCATCTCGGCCGGTTGTCAGTCCGACGGTGATGTCCGGATATACCGAAGCACGCTCCAAATCGAGGCGGCTGCGTGCCGCCTGCTCACGCAATTCCAGGGAGCGTAAATATGGGCGGTTGGCAGCGCTGGCCAGCAGAGCTTCAAGAGGATGTTTAGTGGGCGTCACTTCAATGGCGCCGCTCGCCTCGGGCAAGTCGGCCGGAGGCAACTGAAGCAAGGCGGCAAGCTCCGCCCGAGCTTCGAGGAGTTGCTCTAGCAGGACAGTCAATTGATTTTGACTGCGCTCCGCTTCAACAGAAGCAAGATTACCGTCGAGGCGGCTGTCCTCTCCGGCAATGACGCGCTTGCGCACAGCGGAGGCCGCTTCATCGGTGAGCTTCAGTGCCTGACGCTCAATATCGAGGCGATTTTGCAGAACTAACACGCGTGTAAAGCGCGCTTCCACTTCAGCCTTGGTGCGACGACGGACCTCCGCGACATTTTCTCTTGTGGCCTCCAGATCGTATTCCGCAGCCCGACGCCGAAAGCCTTGCTGTCCTGCGATTTCAAACGTCTGGGACAGCCCCAAGCCCCATTCGGAAAACCTTTGGTCGGCTGCGCCGGGCACAGCGGCGCGTCGCCGTGTCTGGTCCGTGGATATCGCGGGGTTGTTCCAGAGCAGACCCCGAGTGTCGGCAAGCTGTCCTTCCGCTCCGCGGAGGGTGGCGTCGGCCGCACGCAATTGAGGATTGGCCTGCTCGGCGATCCGCCAAGCCTGCTCAAGAGTAAGGCGCCCCGCAACCACCGCCGGCGCCGAGGCGGTATCAGCAACATTACCGGGGCGTACCTCCGTGCCCCTTTGCGCGTAGGCCGGAATGGAAATAGCCAGCGCGAACAGCAAGAAACGCGTTCTCATCGAATTCTCCTGAATGAAAAGGATGAATTCGGCGAGACGCGGCTATCGCGATGTCAATGCGAGCAGAGTATTACGAGGCGCCTCGCCGAATCAGGCGAGGGCTTGCCAGTTGGGGCGCTCGGGCGCCTTAGGAATATGCGAGGAGAAATGCGGGGGAGAAGGAGGCGCGACTAAATACAACTCGGTGTAAAGCGGAGCCGCAAACGAGGTGGGCGGGACAAGCTTGAGATTGAGATGACAAAAACCACAATCCCTGTCAGGGCCACCCTTACCTTGCGAAGAATCGCTCTGTGAATCTCCAGTCGAGGGCTGGTGCTTGTGGAAATGATGGCCGAAATGACGCGTGTCGGCGCCTGCGCCACTTTCGTGCATGCAGTATTCAGCCATTGCGGCCCACGCGCCTTGCAGCGGCAGAAAGGCAACAATGAAAATGACGATAAGACGGCGCATGATGCTGATTATATATCCACTATTGCCAAATGTAGTATCGCGCAGACGTCGAGCGTTGTCGCCGGTTTACTGCTTTTCGCTCAAAACGCCGCTGTGAATCACTTCGGTTGCGGCGCGCCCGGAAGAGCGTCGATGTTGCACATTTAAAACCCTGTAGTTACTATAGAGTCAAGCAGTTATTACAGAAATTGCCCATGCCGCCAGGAATGACTATAGGAAATCTCGCAAAAAAAACCGGCTGTCAGGTTGAGACGATTCGGTACTACGAGCGAGAAGGCTTGATCCGCGTTCCCGCTCGCAGCGAGGGAAACTACCGCCTGTATGGAGGCGAAGCGGTCCAGCGCCTACGCTTTATCCGCCACTGTCGCACGCTAGACATGACGCTGGACGAAATTCGCACCTTGCTTCAGTTTCTGGATTCTCCGGATGAGAACTGCGCCCAGGCGAACAAGGTGCTCGATGAACACATCGTTCATGTCAGCAGTCGCATCTCCGAACTGAAATCCCTCGAAAAGCAATTAAAGAAACTTCGTAGCCTTTGCGGAACCGCTCGACTGACCAAGGATTGCGGAATCCTCCAGGAATTGTCTGGCGAAACAAGAGCCGCCCCCAAGAACCTAGGCAGTCACGGTCGAAGTCGGCACTGAGGACTCCACCCAAGCATTTGGGCTTATGTGCGGGGCATCCATCGTCGCCCGCACGTCGCGCGTCACGGATACCGCGACAAAACGCCGTCGCGGTATCCGTGCAAACGGGACTGAAATTAGCCGCCTGACGAGTCCTCCGGGGCTGCATCCACGTATACCCGAATGTCACCCGCATTGAAGTCCTTCGGTGCGATTTCCTTCAGATAGAAGGTAGCCGTATTGAACGTGAAGAAATTCCACGTAAACGATTTCCCGTCTTTGGTGATCGTCGCTGTCTCACGTCGGGTTACCCTCATGGCTTTCGCATCCGAATCCAGCTTGATAACGCGCGATGCAGATCGCTCCGGCGCCGACGTCCCGTAAGGATCTGTTTCCTGCTGGTGCCGCAACGTATGATTTGCGAATGCGCCGGAAGAAATGAACATAGCCATAGCTCCTGCCATCATAGCGTTAGTAATTGCACGTCTCATCAAACCTCCTATGTTGTTGTATTCACGATCAGGTGGTGCTTGCCTTGCACAGGAGCCACTTTAGGGCTGGATACTTGAAAGCCACCTGAAAAGGAGATGACAAATTTGTCAGTCATTGAGCCCGCGTGATGAAGTACGCTGTCTCCAATTTTTTGTCGAATCATGCGAATCCTGATTGTCGAAGACGACCCCAAGACGGCTGACTATTTACGGCAGGGACTGACGGAGAGCGGTTATGTCGTCGATCTTGCTGATCGCGGCGTCGATGGAAGTCACTTGGTTACCGAGAATGAATATGACCTCGTGCTGCTTGACATCAACCTTCCGGATATAGATGGATGGACCATATTGCAGAATATCCGTCATCGAGGGGACATCCCCGTACTGATGCTAACCGCCCGCGGACTGCTGAAAGACAAGGTCAAAGGTTTCGACCTCGGTGCGGATGACTATCTGGTCAAGCCCTTTCAGTTTCCAGAGCTGCTAGCCCGCGTGCGAAGACTTCTTCATCGTGGCGCCCGTCCAACGGTGCCGGATGTCATTCGCATCGGCGATCTAGAGCTCGATAGCGCACGTCACCGGGCGTATCGCAATGGCACGCGCATTGATCTGACCGCGAAAGAATTCACATTGCTGCACCTGCTGATGCGTCGAACCGGCGAAGTGCTAACACGCACCCAAATAGCTTCGCTGGTCTGGGACATCAATTTCGACAGCGACACCAATGTCGTTGAGGTCGTGATCCGGCGTCTTCGCATCAAGATAGACGAACCCTTCGAGAAAAAGCTGATACACACGGTGCGTGGTGTGGGATACGTTCTGGAAGAACGGACATGAAGCCCGCAAGGCTGTCGCTCAGACTAGCGTTGTCTGGAGGTGCATTGGGCGCGCTATTAGTATGCGCATTGGTCGCCTTCTTCTATGTTGCGTTGACGCAGCAACTGGACAATCAAACTCGTGATCATTTAAGCAACAAACTCCAACAGGTGTTGCATGCAGTGTCAGAAGAACCGGACAGTGAAGGCATCCGGCGAGATTCACACCGCATCGCGGAATACTTAATTGGCCATGAAGAGTTGCATATCGCAATCGCATCTCCGTCAGGGGATTTAATCGCAAGCTTTAGTGATGTCGGCAAAGAATCCCTCAACCGGGTGAACCGCTCCTCTGGAACACCCTATACAGATTGGCATCTGAACGGCGCGCGACTATTGTCTGTAGTTGGAGAAGGGAAATCGAAGAATGGCGAGTCTAGCCTTGCAATCGTCACAGTTGATCGGCGCAATGACGATAGGCTCCAAAGCTATTTTCTGCGTCTGTCGCTCTTTGCTTTGCCTATCGCACTAGCACTCGTAGTAATTGGGGCATGGTGGATTGCCTACAACGGATTGAAGCCCCTGCGTCGCCTTCGCCAAGCGACCGCGTCAGTTACGACTCATGACCTTTCTTATCGCCTCACCACGAACGACTTGCCCATTGAGTTACGAGAGTTGGCGGACTCGTTTAACCGGATGCTTGAGCGTCTTGACGAGGGGGTATCCCGCCTTTTCCAGTTTTCAGGTGATCTGGCGCACGAGATGCGTACACCCATTTCGAATCTCCTTGGCAAAACCCAAGTGACTCTTTCCAAGACTCGACCTGCCGACGAATACCGCTCAGTCCTTGAGTCTAACGTTGAGGAGCTTGAACGTCTCAGCCGGCTGGTGGATGACATGCTGTTCTTGACGCAGGTGGACCATGCAGTTGCGGCATTACGACTGGAGCCCGTCAATCTGAATGAAGAAATCACGCGAACCGCAGACTTCTTTGGGACGGTCGCGGCAGAAGATGGCATCGCCATACGCATTCATGGCCGTGGCACAGTTGAAGCTGATCGTCTAATGGTTCAGCGTGCTATTTCCAATCTGCTATCGAATGCGATTCGACACACCCCGAAGGGAGAAACCGTTTCGGTACATATCGAGAGAAAGCAAGACCGTACAACGGTAACAGTGTCCAATCCTGGGGAGCATATCGCAGCCGAGCACTTACCCCACCTCTTTGAACGTTTTTATCGCGTCGATCCAGGCCGGTCACGATCCCAGGGCGGCACTGGACTAGGGTTGGCAACCGTGAACTCCATCATGAAACTACACGGTGGACACGTATCTGTTGAAAGCGCATCCGGGGGGAAAACAAGCTTTCACTTGACCTTTCCTACATGAACCGACGCAAGCTTCTAGGAAGGTCTGTGCTTCTTCTAACTTCGCTGGCGGTGTCGTTAGCCTTGTCCGCTTGCTCCAAAACCTCCCCGCCCCAGTTTAAGGCCCGCGATATCACTGGAAGCTCAATAGGGGGCGACTTCGAACTGAGCGACCATAGCGGTCAAATCCGTAACCTCGCCAGTTTCCAGGGCAAGCTGCTCGTCATATTCTTTGGCTTCACGAACTGCCCCGATGTTTGTCCAACGACGTTGTATGCACTGGCGCAGGTCATCAAGGCGCTTGGACCGGATGCAAACTCCGTTCAAATAGCAATGATCACGGTTGATCCGGACCGGGACACGCAACAGGTGATGTCAGCGTACGTGACGGCATTCAACCCGAGCTTTCTGGGGCTTGTCCCTACGGAAAAATCCCTTAGCGCACTGAGCGATCAGTTCAAGTTGGTCATCAACCGGAACAAGCCGAATGTAAGTGGCTTTTATACAGTGGACCATACCGCCGCCGCCTTTGTTTTTGATCGTCAGGGGCGAATACGTCTCTTTGTTCCACATCCGCACGACTTAAACGTTGCAGACTTGGCGGACGATTTGCGCATATTGCTACACGAATCGTAGTGACTGGGCTACACAGCCTATTTCAATGATCGTGACGATGATGGGCATCCAGATAGTAAGGGTGCTCGCGCCAATAGGTCACAACAGTGGCCGTGGCTGTACCGCACGCCGGCGAACCCAACCACGACCGGCGCCACGCCCACAGCGATGCGCCGGTCGAAGCTGTCCTGCAGCACGGACCGTGCGAGCGAGGCCGTGAGACGGTCGCCAATCCGGGCGAGCCGATCCCAGTTCTATCGGGTAGAGGCCGCTCGATACGGAGCGACCGGCCGTGAACTAGCGATCGCAAATTTTCATTGTGACTCTTCACGCTAATGGCGTGAGCGCGGAAGGCCAGCCGGAACGCGCAACTAGGTCCGCCTAGTGTGCCCTCGTCGCAACGTCAGTAAGTATCAGTACAAGCGCCCACGCTTCTGACAAAACCTTAATCTAATTGCAAGGTTGTTATAAGGCGTGCCTCGATATTTTAGACCGTGCCGCACACGTACCTGCGATGCCTTTATCCGACCAAATGGCGGCGTCATCAACAACCGTTCGAGGTACCTCTCATGTTCAAAACGCTCTCTACCATTCTCCTCGTGTCAACTGCCGCGATCAGCGTTAATGTTCTAGCTGCCGATTCGCCACCGAAGTATGGAGATATATCTCACGATGGACGGTGGATTTACGTCGGTGGGGATTCCGGTTGGGACCCCGCACCCCATCGCTATGTGCGTCGAAACGGGCAATGGGTACATGAAGATGGTCTTGTTCATGACAGCCCTCGGCCTGCGTGGCTTACGATGGCCGATCGCGAACGACAGATTCCAGTTCCAGGTGGCAGGCCTCACAGTCTCGAACGTCAAAATGGAAATTGGGTACACGTCGATACATTGCCCCATGGCGGCCCAATGCCCGGCCTACGTACAATTGAAGAACGACCCTGGGGATACGTTTCTGGGGATTGAAGCGCGTACGTAAACAGTTGTAGCCGTCCACGCGTGCCACCTTCGAGCAAGACCGTTGAACTCAAGCTCTACGGTATCCACTTCATGTTCCTGGGTCTGGCTAGGCTTCCCTGAGACACGATGGCGAGTTGGTCGAACTGCCACATACCATACGCCACATGCCCCACCACGCGAGTGGGGCAAGAACAAGGACGCTCGCCATACCCGGGAAATAGCCGTAAGGCTTGCTGGTCATGAGAGGAAATACGAAGTGGGCCAGCTCGGTAATACCCATCGAACTGAATAGCGTCCATGCCAGGAAATATCCAAAGTCATATCCGCGTTTGAGGAGGAAAGGCCCAAGAATCCATGCGCCGATAGGTAGGACCAAGAGCCCCACTATCAAAATAGGGCTGAGTTCCGGAACCGGAACGCCGGTTATGCGATCCGAGAGGACTTGAAAAAAGCGAGTCGCGTTTTCCTCGGTCTTGTGGAGCAACAGGAACGCAATGAACGTCAACCAATAGGGAACTCGAAGAGAAAAGTAAGATGCCCTTTGTGGCAGGATAAACCACAAAATAAATCCACCAAAGTAGCCGATAAGGAAGAGAACCCCCACAAGTGCTCCCAGAAAGATATATCCGAGCGCTGGAATTAACAGAGAAAAGATCAACGCCATTCCAATCGTGAGCGGTGACATTTTCAAGGTTGCGTTCCTAGTTTCGACTTAGATTCCACGAGTCGCATGATGCGCGAGATCGTCGAAGCCGTGTTGAACAGCGTGGGCATTCACAATGATAGAACGTTCCATGTGTTGCTATGAACCTTTCGGCGGAGCATATCTGGATCGATTTTTACTTGAAACTTTCAGAGATGCTTTTTGTAGTAAGCCCACTGCAATCGGGCCAGCAGCGCTAACAGAACAACCCCTACCTGCCACGGCCACTCTGGAGTATCCGCTCCACGACTCAGCAGGCAAGCAACGATAAATAGAACGGCTAAAACAAGCTGGAGATGCTTCGCGCGGTGATAGAGGCTCGCCGACTCTCGCCCGCCTGCTGCACGGCGTTTCGCCCTGCCCACCAAGCCGTCGGTAACGGAGACCGCATACCCCGTCAGCAAAGCAGGTACCGTCAGTGCCAGCGAAGCGAGCCGCAGACCGAAGAGCTGTGTGCTGATCATGGCGACGCGAATCGCTTCGTAGTTCGCGATGTAAGTATTGCGCAGCACGGTGTCCGGGATGGAGACGGGGGCGCTTTGCGCAAAGCGCAGTCCCATGTCTTGGATGCCCGTTAGCCCGAAGACGAGTTCGTGGAGGCCGTTCGCCACGGCCCGCGCGAACGCGGGATAGGCAGACCAAATCTCACCGATGCGCTCGGCCCGCGCCAGTTCCAGCATCAGTGATCGCCGCAAATTGACAGCGCCATCCGGCCACACCCGGGTCACCAGCATCCAATCCACGACCCAGGTCGTCACAAGCAGCGCCAACAATAACAGCGCCATAACAAAGCACCACTTAATAGGTTCGAACAGAATTCCCGCAACGCCGTGCTCGTGAAACGATGTGTTCGTAGACGCCATCAATCGGTCTTTGCCTGAGCGGCCGCCCGGCCGGATGAATGTCGAAGATCATGCTGGCGCCGCAGTTCCTCACCGATGGCTTCGAGGCTCTCCGGCATGATTGGATCGTCGCTGCCGTCCGGGAGCGGAATGCGAACCTTGTAGAGTTGTCCGCCGTGGATCAGGGCGAATGCCTGCCCTTTCGGGAGTTGCACGAGATCGCTCGGCGCCAGCATGGGCGCGCTCTCGGTGGTGATGCGGTCCTCGTTGCGGCTCGCGAAATCAGTGAACTCCCGTGGGTCGTTGGTATCGGATACGGACGAGGACAGGATGGTGGAGACCACGCGCACCTCGGGAAGCTGGTCGGTCAGGAGTTCGGCAGTCGCCATCTCCTTCACCCGCATCATGAGAAGCGTGTTGAAGTTGCCTGCGATCTGGCCCGCCTTCGGGCGTGAGCCGATGCGCGCTTCCACGTCCGACCAGGTTTGCGTGTACGCTGTGACCTGGAAGCCCGCGCCGCCCGCCTTGTTAAGAAGCGGCACGAATTCATCCCCGATCAACTCGTTGAACTCGTCGGCGTGAATTGCGATGCGCACAGGCGCTGATGCCTCCGGCAATCCGCGACCCGTGCCAAATTTATAGAGCGAGCCCGCGACACTGGTGAGGTCCGCGAACATCGAATTGCCGACCGCGCCGGCGACTTCGTAGTCAGACAAGGCGTCCAGACCGACGTACACGATGCCGTTGAGATGGATGACGGTGTTCCAGTCAAAAACGGGGCGCCAGTCGCTTGGATCGTTGTAGTCGGGCGATAACAGCGCGGCGGTGCGTCCGGTGGTGAGCTTTTCCATCAAGGGCAACAAGGAAGCGACTAACTTGTCGAAGTAGCTGCGCTCATAGTTCAAGGTTGCCGCAAGCGCGTGCGCGATCGGGTCGTAAAGCTCGCGACGACGTGCATACTGGACTAGGGCCACCGCGCGTGTTCCACGCGATTGCAGGCCCTTGTCGAGCGTTTTTTTGTCGATGGGGGAATCTACGGCCGCGCGCCAACCGTTGGCATTGGGCTCTCGATCGAGCCAATGCTCGAAATAGTCAACTAACAGCGGCTCGACGTCCGAGGCATAGCGGTTAATCTGGTCGTAGTCAGGCTTGCGGCCGAGGGCAACCAAGGCACGCGACATGACGTTGACGTACCGCCACACAAACTCTTTGAATGCTGCGGACTCGCCGCCCGAAGGCAACTGCCCGGCAATACGGGTGGCGACCTCGGTGATGCGGGAGAAACTTCCGACCGGGTTGTAGCGCGCGGAGATGTCCGGGTGGCCCAGGTGAAAGAGGTAGAACTGTCCTTCTCGCCCGCAGCGCTTCGCCTCGGCGTAGATGCGGCGTAGAAGATCGATGTCGCCCTTGGGATCGAACACGATGACGGTCTCGCCCCGACGGACGTCCTGGGTGATGAGAAGCTCGGCTAGCCGTGTCTTGCCGGTGCGCGTGGTGCCCAGCACCAGGGTGTGGCCGACGCGCTCCGCGAGGTCCATCCAGATGTCGGCCTCATCCAGCTCGACGCCGTGCAGCGCTGGATCACCGCCGATGGCCGGGGCTGACGCGGTTTCGGGTCTCAAGCGCTCGACGAATCCAGTCAGCCAGCCCGGCTGCAACAGGTCGCGCGCCCCCGGCAGGCGCGCCTCGTGCAGCCGCTGCGTGTGCCGCTGGTCCCAGCGGAAGCCACTGCCGAGAAACAGGCGCTCACGCGACCACGGCATCGCGTCGGCGGTGACGGCATAGGGACGCTGGCGGCGCAGGTTCCATCGGTAGCGCAGAATGCGCGCACCCTGCGCGGCGCGCAGCACGCCCAGGGCGCCGAAGATCCCGGCGGCGGTCCACCGCGCCGCCCCATCCAGCAGGAACACGTCCGGCACCGCCACCACGGCAACGGCGCCGGCCATGGCCACGACCGCCGAGTGGAACTCGTAGGCGGGCCGGAGCAACGCTTCGAGCGGCCGGTTCATCGCGCCTTGCGCCGCCGCGGCGCGGGCATCGGATCGTCCACCGGATCGAGAAAGTCCTCCCCGGAATCGGCGCTGGCTTCCGGCTCGGGCGGGCTAACGGACGCTGGCGCAGCGCTCCGGCCGGGCGCCGTCGAGGGCGGAATCGCACGCCACTCGGTGCCCGCCGCATAGGCGGCGCCGCGTGCCGCCAACTCGCGCAACACGCCCCGCTCTCCGGCCTCGCCGCCGAGATGGCGAAGCAGTTCCCGAACAAGCTCCGCATCGGCGGACAACCATTCGATCATCCCGATCGGGACGCAGCGATCGAAGAGCAGCAGCGCGAGCTGTTTCCTTCCCGCTTCATCTTCGGGCGAAGCGGCCACTTCCCAGCGGTAGCTGGACGCCTCCCGGGAACTCAGCGCACCCATCAATGGAAGCCACGTCTGCGGTTCGCCGCCATGCCGGCGCAGGAACACGCGCAGGCGGGCGAACGGGGACTCGCTCTCGTGCAGAAGCGCCGCGACCAAGACGGCGTAGGTCCAGCGGTGGTGTTGCTCGCCGATGGCCTCGGGCGGCGCGCCCCTGGGCAGTATCTGCCCACGGCGGAAGTCCAGCGCCGACGATGCGGCCTCAAGGGCATGCAGCAGCAACCCGCCCGCCTCCTCGCCGCGGCGCGGCGTCAATGCCGGAAGCATCTGCACGAACTCGGCATGGGCGTGGAGGAGCGGCAGCACACCGCCATCGAAGAGCGCGCGCGGGAAGCCGACCTTCGTGCGCATGACCTCGACGATTTGGGCAGCGCCCGTCCTGTCCAGAAGACGTGCGGCGCCGAGCATTGGGTACTCGCCATTGGGCACGGCCTCGTCGGACGGCCGCGCCGCCGGCGCTTCCGCCGACGTCGATGCCGCCTTGGCACGCTTCCATGGCCAATGAATCACGACCCTTCCCTTCGATTAGCACTCAACGACGGAAGTATCGCGACCGGAAACACGAGCCGCGTGGTTCATCGTGCCCGAAAACGCGGCTTCGCTTCGGTTTGACGGCGCGCCCCGCTGACGATCAAGCGGGCGCGTCCTCATTCGTGCGCTCGTCTGCCCGGTCCCAAGCATGGCGTAGGTCGCGAATAAATCTCGCCGCAACGTTGCCTCTTCATCGGCACGTATCGGGCGGACTGCGCCCCCGCCGGTCAATAGCATGTCCCCAACTCGACGCGGACAACGCGCCCAACAATCAACCCGACGGATACGACACTCGTGGACTCGACGCGCACTCATCGCTTTCCGGCTCACGCCGCACTGGCCATTGGCCTGTGGTACGCCGGTCATGCGGCCGCCTGCTGGGAGGAAGCCGCGGCGCGATACCAAGTGAATAGCGCCGTGCTGGTCGCCATTGCGCAGACCGAGTCCGGCATGAACCCGCGCGCGGTGGGCCACAACCGCAACGGCACGCGCGACCTGGGCCTTATGCAAATCAACTCGGCCTGGCTACCGGCGCTCGCGACACACGGTATACGCGAGCACGACCTCTTGGATGCCTGCACCAGCATCCACGTCGGCGCCTGGGTGCTCGCGCAGAACATCCATCGCCTTGGCTACACCTGGGAAGCGGTGGGCGCGTACAACGCCGCCACCCCGTCCCTGCGCAGAACCTACATCGACAAGGTCAAGCGAAACCTTGTCGTCCCCGCTGCTGCCCCGCGTTCCACCCCCTGACCAACTCACTTAGGAGATCGAAGCATGAGAACCACCCGCATTGCCCTCGTCGCGTTTGCCCTCGCCGTCCTCGCCGGTCCGGCCCTGGCTGGTACCACCGGCACGGAATTCCAGACCATGTACCAAACCTTATTGGATTGGGCCACCGGCTTTCTCGGCAAGTCCATCGCCATCGCCGCCTTCATCCTGGGCGCAGGCATCGGGATCGCCCGCAGCTCGCCCATACCCGCCCTCGTCGGTGTCGTGTTCGCTTTGTTCATGGTGTACGTGCCGACCATTATCGACACCGTGATGACGGCGATCGTCTGACGCGGCGTTCGACGAGAGCGATCAGGAGACTGCGATGGCCGATGTCACGATTGAGATACCACGGCGGCTCAACGACCCGCCGCGCGTGTTCTGGTGGGACCTCGACCTCGCTCTCCTGGTCATGGCTGCTGCGCTGGCCGGCATGATCGCGGGCTTCTTCCTCTCCGGCTGCGCCGTTGGCGTGCTCATCGCTACGGCATATGGGCGGGCGAAGTCGGGCAAGCATCCAGCCTTCGCGCTGCATCTCCTGTACTGGTACATGCCCGCAGCCATCACCGGGCTCAAGCGCACACCGCCTTCCTACCGCCGGGAGATGATCGGATGAAACTCGCCTGGATGCGCCAGGACCTCGAAAGCGCCCGGCGCGCGCTCGCCCTGCTGGTTCTGCTACTCGTCGGTTCGATGCTCGTTAACCTGGCGCTCGCCGTATTTGCCATGCGGCTGTCGAACAGCGAACGCATCGTCATGGTGCCACCCGCCATCAGCAAGACATTCTGGGTGGAAAGCGACCGCGTAAGCGGCGCCTACCTCGAACAGATGGCGTACTTCCTGATGCAGTTGACCCTCAACGTGACGCCGCAAAGCGTGGAGCACCAGGCCAAGCTTCTCCTGCAATACGCCTCGCCGCGCGCCTATGGCGAATTGCAGACGGCATTGCGCACCGCAGGCGAGCGGCTGAAACGCGACGGCGCGGCCACGGTGTTCAGTCCCCGCGACCTGACCGTGGATGAACCGGGGATGAAGGTCGCGGTGCGCGGCCAGCTCACCACTTACATCAGCGACCGGCGCGTGTCCGACGTTTCCAAAGCCTACGTGATCGAGTTCGAGTACGCAGGCGGTCGCATTCATCTCAAATCTTTTCGGGAGACCCTGACCAATGATCCGCTTGAAACCAAGCCCGCTGCTGGCGTGCCTGCTGCTGGCACTTAGCGCGCCGGCGTTCGCCCTGCAGATCGTGGACGTCCGCGAGGGCGAGACCACGTTCGCCAAAATTTCGCAGAAGGAAGTGACCCGCATCGCCTTCGAGCGCGGACGGATGCGCAAGGTGACGGGCAACGCCAACGAGTTCCTGATCGAGAAGGACGAGGAGCGCGGGCAGATTTTTATCCGACCCACGCAGCCGGACGCGACCAAGCCGATCAACCTCTTCCTCACATCCGATCGCGGCACCGTGGGCCTGCTCCTGCAGCCCACCGACATCCCGAGCGACAGCATCGTGATCCGCGAGGCCCGCGTGCCGGGCGCGAACGCTTCCACCGCGCCCCGCAGCGCGGCGCACGTGCGCTCGCTCAAGAACATCCTCTTGGTCATGGCGGGCGACGAGTTGCCGGATGACATGGAGATGCGCGAGATCGGCCAGGACCTTGCTCTATGGGCAGGTGCGCGCCTGACGCTTCAACGCGCGTGGATGGGCGCGGGGCTGGTGGGCGAGAAGTTTCAACTCGCCAACGCCGGCACCGAACCCCTGGCGCTCAGCGAGCGCGACCTTTTCAAGCCGGGCGTCATGGCGGTGAGCCTGGAACAGGCGAACCTGCGTCCGGGTGAAGCGACCAACCTGTTCGTCATCCGGGAGCGCCGCCCCAATGAATAGCTCTTCGACACCCAGCGGCGCGAGCGTGAAGCGGCGGCAGTACCTGCTGCTCGGCGCCGTCGCCGCCGCGATCGTGGTCGCTGCACTGCTCTCGGCCTCGCTCACCGGCCCCAGGGACGCGAAAGCGCCGGCCACCAAACCGAAGACCAATAGCATTCTGGCGCCCGGCGCTCAGGTGGACGCGCGCGATGCCTGGCGCGGACAGGCCGACGCGCAGTTGAAGGCCATCGAGCAGAGTTCACGCGAGCTGTCCCAGCGCAGCAACGATCTGGAAACGCAGAACAAGGCCATGGTCGAGCGCCTGCGCAAGCTCGAATCGGGCGGCCTCACCGCGCTGCCGCCGCCTCCGGTCGCGGCGCCCGCGGCGCGTCCGGAGTTCGGTCCGGATCGACCCGGTGCGGTGCCCGAAGCCCAACGGCTTCCGCCGCCACCGCCACCAAAGCCCGCGACCATGCCGGCATTTGGTTCGACGGCGCCGGCAGGCAGCATGCCGGTTTCCCCCGCGACGCCTGTGGGCAGCATCGTGAGCATTACGCTCTCCGAGCCCGCCAATACCAAGGCGGCGGGAAACGACAAGGACAAGGGCTCGCCCCGCGATACTCGCCGCTACATTCCGAGCGGCGCGTTCACCCGGGCGATCCTCCTGGGCGGCCTCGACGCACCGACCGGCGGGCAATCGCAACGCAATCCACAGCCCGTGCTGTTGCGGTTGGTGGACAACGCTGTACTGCCCAACCACTTTCGCTCTCGCGTGAAAGAGTGCTTCGTGGTCGGTGCGGGGTATGGGGACGTCTCCTCCGAGCGGGCCTACATCCGTACCGAGTCGCTGTCCTGCGTCGCCCGCGATGGCACAGCGCTTGATGTGCCGATCAAGGGTTATGTCGCGGGAGAAGACGGCAAGGCCGGTATGCGAGGGCGGCTGGTCTCCAAGCAAGGGCAGATTCTTGCCAATGCGCTGCTCGCCGGCGTGGCAAGTGGTATCGGCCATGCCTTTCAGCAGAACGCCACGACGTTCTCGGTTTCGCCGCTCGGCACTACCAGTACGGTGAATCCGGGTGAGCAGTTCCAGTCAGGCTTCGGTACGGGCGTCGGGCGGGCGATGGACCGTTTGGCGCAGTACTACATCAACCTCGCCGAGAAAACCTTCCCCGTCGTCGAGGTCGATGCCGGACGCACCGTGGACGTCGTGATGACGCGGGGCATCGCCCTGCCGGGTCCGCTCGACACCGCATCCGCCGACGCCGCCGAATTTCCGCAGCTCGCCAATCGCAACCGCCAATTGAGGAGAAACGATGATGATGAATAAGCTTCGCGCCGCGCTCGCGGTATTCCTGCTCGCCTCGGCCGTCGCCGCGCCAGTCAGCGCGCAAACCGGAAGTCCCGTCCCCAACGGTCTCGCCGAACGCCTGCAAAGCCTCTATCCGGCGACGCGCTTCGGCGCCGTGAACCCGACGCCCTGGAGCGGCGTGTACGAGGTAACGATGGGCGCGAACCTCGCCTACGTGGACGAATCGGGCCGGTTCTTCCTGTTCGGGCACCTGTTCGACATGACGAGCCAGCGCGATCTCACTGTCGAGCGCAAGGACGCGCTGGCGCGCATCGACTTCCGATCGCTGCCCCTGGCCGATGCCATGAAGGAAGTGCGCGGCACGGGCGTGCGGTCACTGGCCATCTTCGCCGATCCGGATTGCCCGTACTGCCGCCGCCTGGAAGCGGAAATCCGGGGACTGACCGACGTCACCATCTACACCTTCCTCATGCCGATTCCGTCGCTGCACCCCGAGGCGCGCGGCAAGGCCATCGCCATCTGGTGCGCGCCCGACCGCATTACCACTTGGCGCGCGCTGATGTTGCAGAACCAGAATCCCGCCGTTCGGGACTGTCCGCATCCGGTGGATCGCAACATGGCCCTGGGCGAGCAGCTCGGCATCTCGGGCACGCCCACGCTCGTCGCCGGGGACGGCCGCATCCTGCCCGGCGCCGCCAGCGGCGCGCAGGTCGAAGCCTGGCTCGCGCGCGGCGCGGCGAGCGCCGAAGGGCCAGCCACCTCCGCCGGTGCCATGCGATGAGCCGCATCGTCACCGCACCGCTCGTGATGCTCGCAATCGCGCTGACCGGCTGCGCCTCCACGTTTTCGGGTATCGGCGGCACCGAGCAGTTGGCGTGCAAGGCGCCCGTGGGTGCGATGTGTACGTCCGTGTCCGGCGTGTATGCGAACTCCCGCTACGGCGGGCCGCTCGACGCGAACGCGGCCAAGCCTACGCCGGCTCATCCCGCGCCCGGCAAACCTGTGGATAGCTACAGAGCGCAGCCGCTCGTGTCGAGACAAGCGAGCGGCGCGACCGACGCGTCGCTTCGCACCCCACCTCGCGTCCTGCGCCTGTGGGTCGCGCCTTGGGAGGACGCAGACGGCGACCTCCACGAGGAAGCGCTCGTTCACGTGGTGGTCGATACCGGACGCTGGCTGATCGAACACGTGCGGCCAGCCGCCCGGTCGAGGATGGACCGGGTGATGCCGCCGGCCGCGCCGGCGACTCCGCAGCCGCAATCCCAGGCACCCGCTGAACCCGTACCCGTACCGGCGCGCTTTCCGTTGCCGCCCACCGTGGTGCCGCCTGCGTCGTTGCCGATCGAGGGCAGTGCAGCCGAGATGGAGCCGTAACCATGTTCAACCAGATCCTCGACGACCTCGAAGCCGCGCTTGGCCGTGCCCATCTGTCCGACCTGTGGCCAGGCGCGTCGCGTCTCGCGGTCAATATGGAAGAGGACGCCGCGTTCTCGCACTGGCTGCCGTACCGGGCCTACCTCGCTGACCGCGAAATATTCGTCAACCGCGATGCCCTCGGCTTTTGCCTCGAATTGCGCCCGCAGTCCGGCGCCGACGAGGAGATGTCGCGCATCCTTACCTCACTGTATGCCGCCGCCCCTGCCGGCACCGGCATTCAGCTTCATCTCTATGCAAGCCCTGGTATCCGCGAACCCCTCGCGCGCTATGCGAGCATGCGCCAGCCGGACGCAGAAGTGCCGGAACTCGCGCGGCTGGGACGCGCCGGGCGTCATACGAACATACATCGCACGCTGGCACGCCGTCGCGTGGAGCATTACCTCGCTGGCGCCAGAGCGTCGCTGCTCCCCTCGCAAAGCTACCTGCTGCGCAATTTCAGGCTCGTGCTGGCCATGTCGCTGCCCGGGAATCCCGAGAACCTCGGCCGCCTCGATGATCTGCTGCTGTTGCGTGACGGCGCGCGTGCGACGCTTCACGCGGCGGGATTTCCGTCGCGTCCGTGGAACGCCGACGACCTCATCAACTGGGTGTCGGCACTGCTTGACCCCCACCGTCTGAGCGGAAACGACGCCGCGCTCACCTACGACGATGGGCGAGAAATTCGCGACCAGGTGATCGACCGCTCCACGCGCATGAGCATCGGCCCCACAGGGATCGGCCTTGGCAATCCAGCCGATGGAGTGGAGCACGAGGTTCGCCTTCTCTCCGTGCGGGCGTATCCGCCGCGCTTCGCACTCTGGAACATGGGCAGCCTTATCGGCGACCTCTACCAGGGTACGCTCCAGTTCCCCTGCCCCTTCGTGATGACCCTCGGGGTTCACATGCTCGATCCCGAGGCGACACGCAACTGGGCCTACATCAAGGCCGCGCGCGCGGCGACGAACGCCACGAGCTACATGGCGCGCTTCCTCCCCGACCTGCAGGAGCGGCGCGCGGACTGGGACATCGTGCTGAAGGCTATGGACGACGGCCAGCAGCTCGTCGATCTTTACCAGCAGGTGGCGCTGTTCGCCTCCCCAGAGGCGGTCACGCGCGCGGAGCAGGCCGCCCGCGCGGTCTTCCGGGCACGAGGTTTCGAGCTCACGAACGACACACTCATGACGGCTCAGGCGCTGATCGGATCGCTCCCCATGACGCTGTCGGAGCCGTTCCACTCGGACTTGAAACGCATGAAGCGGGTCACGACCAAGACCTCGACCAACGCGGTGCATCTCTCCCCGCTCGTGGCCGAATGGCAGGGCACCGGAACGCCGGTGCTGCTCTTTGGCGGACGACGCGGCCAGGTCATGCAGATCGACGTCTATGACAATCCCGCCGGCAACTACAACGTCGCCATTGCCGGAACGTCCGGGAGCGGGAAATCGCTGTTGCTCAATGAAATCGCCGCCGCGTATCTGGGCACCGGCGCCCGCGTCTGGATCATCGACGTCGGTCGCTCCTACGAGCGAGCCTGTCGCACCTTCGGCGGCAGCTTCATCGAGTTCACCGAAAGCGCTTCGCTCTCGCTTAACCCCTTCACCCTGGTCGAGGACATCGACGAGGACATGGAGCTTCTGCAGCCGCTCCTCGCCCAGATGGTCTCGCCGCGCGAGCCGCTGGATGGCTTCCAGTATTCAACGCTCGGAGCCGCGATCAAGACGGTGTGGAAAGCCAAGGGCAAGGCGATGACGGTCTCGGACGTGCATGATCTGCTCGCCACCGGCCGAATCGACGCCGAAAGCCGGGACGAGGACCGTCGCCTCAAGGACCTCGCCGCCATGCTTTTTCCCTATACGCGCGAGGGCGCCTACGGAAAATATTTCGAGTCGAGCGCCACCATCGACTTCTCCGCCGACTTCATCGTGCTGGAGCTGGAAGAGCTGAAGTCCAAGAAAGACCTTCAAACCGTGGTGTTGCTCATCGTGATGTACCGCATCACGCGCGAGATGTACTTCAGCCGGGAGCGCAAGAAGATCGTCATCATCGACGAGGCGTGGGACCTGCTCTCCGGCGGCGCGACCGCCGAGTTCATCGAGGCGGGCTACAGGCGGGCACGGAAATACCGAGGCGCCTTCATGGCGGCCACGCAAGGCGTAGACGACTATTACCGCAACGCCGCCGCCAAGGCTGCGCTCGATAACTCGGACTGGATGTTTCTGCTGCGGCAGAAGTCAGAGTCCATCGAGATGCTGGACAAGCTCGGCCAGCTCGCCATGGACGACAACATGAAGCGGCTGCTCCAGTCGCTGCGCACCGAGCACGGCGCCTATTCGGAAATCTTCATTCACTCTCCGGTCGGCAACGGCATCGGGCGGCTGCTCGTCGATCCCTACAGCCTGCTGCTCTTCTCCAGCCGCGCCGAGGACTTCAACGCCGTGAACGCCAAGCGCGCTGCGGGCTTGAGCGTGTCCGAGGCCATCGACGCGGTGCTGAAGGACAGGGGCGCGTCATGACCATTCGTCACGCAGTGCTCCTTGCTTCCCTGAACGTCCTCCTCACGCTAGCGCTCGCGGGATACGTGTGGCTCGCGCCGCCAAGGGCCACGGCATTCGCCATGCTGGACGTGGCGGAACTATACCGCCTCAAGGAACGGCAGGTGGCCGCGGTCCTCGTCAAGCGTGACACGAGCGACGCGGAACGTGCCGCCGCCATCCAGCACGCCGGGAACTTCGGTACCGAGCTCGCCACGGTGGTCGAGTCGCTTCCGCAGGAATGCCGCTGCCTCATCCTGGTACGCGGCGCGGTCACGGGCAGTTCCCGGCAGTTACCCGACCTCACACCGCTGGTGCGCCAGCGCCTCGGACTGTAGGGAGGCGCCATGCGCTACCTGTTCATTGATCCGCGATGGGACTGGCCGACCTTCCGGTCGCGGCTGGACCAGCACCTGCGCCGCTGGGCGGCTCTCTATCTGGCGCTCGCCGCCGCCGGCGCCTGGTTCCACGCCCACTATGCCTTCGGACTCAACGCCTCGCCCAGCCTGCCGCAGACCCTGTTCCTGGTCGAGAAAGGCGTGATGCCGCAACGTGGAGAGTACGTCGCCTTTCGCTGGCCCGGTGGCGGGCCGTACCGCACGGGCGCGACCTTTGTGAAGGTCATGACGGGGATTCCGGGCGATGTCGTTTCCGCCGATGGCCCGGACTACTACGTGAACGGGCACGCGGTGGGCCGCGCGAAGCCGGTCGGCCGTCTGGGGCAGCGCCTCCTCCCCGGCCCGACCGGCACGCTCCCGAGCGGCCGGTACTACGTGTCCGCGCCGCACCCGGACAGCCTGGACTCGCGCTACGCGCTGACGGGCTGGATCGCCGAACCCCAGATCATCGGAGTGGCCCATGCGCTGTTCTGACCGGCTCCGGCGCGTCGCCCTCGTTGCCGTTCTGCTGCTGCCGCTTACGGCTGCGGGCCAGGATCTCGGCGTTGTCGGTCCCGTCTATCCCATCGCCGAGCCCAGCCTGCTCGACGTCATCCTTGCCAAGCTGGAGGAAGCGCAGAAGAACGGCGTGCTCGCACGCCTGCAGCGCGACGCCGAGCAGCGGACAAGACGCGGGATCGAGGAGCCTGTCGCCGTCCCCGGCATCACGCGCGCCACAAAACCGCGAACCTTCTACTTCGACCCGAGCATCGTCGTTTCCACGCCCATCACCGATGCCGACGGCCGCGTGATCGTCGCGCCGGGCACCGTAGTCAATCCGCTCGACACCGTCTCGCTCTCGCAACCGCTCGTGTTCCTCGATGGCCGCGACGCGAACCAGGTCACGCGCGCTCAACGGTTAATCGCCGAGCGTGGCGGCCGCGCCAAGGTGATCCTCACCGGCGGCTCGTATCTCGATCTCATGCGGCGCTGGAAAAGGCCCGTGTTCTTCGATCAGCAGGGGGCCATCACCGAGAAGCTCGGCATCCGGCACGTGCCGGCCATCGTCTATCAGGAAGGCAAAAGGTTGCGCATCGATGAAATCCTCTAAGCATCTTGTCGCCTTAGTGGCGATGCTGCTCGGGATCGCACTGGCGTCCGCGGCCCATGCGCAGACCTGCCAGGGCCGCTTCATGAATCCCATCACGGACATCTGCTGGAGCTGCGTGTTCCCGCTCACCATCGGCTCGGCCACCGTCATGTCGGACGGGCAGCCCGACATCGGCAACCCGTCTTCGCCGATCTGCTATTGCAGCAACCCGCCGCGCATCGGCGTCTCCATCGGCTTCTGGGAGCCGGTGCGCATGGTCGATGTGACGCGCACGCCATTCTGCATGGTGGGCTTGGGCGGCATTCAGATCGACCCCGGCATCGAGGTGCCGCGCGGCGCGCAGGTCGGCCACGACTCGCAGACGCGCAACAGCTTCTATCAGGTCCATTGGTACGCCAACCCCATCCTGACCTGGCTGGAAGTGCTGCTCGATTTCCCGTGCCTCGAACAGGGATCGCTCGATCTCGTGTACCTGACCGAAGTCGATCCGCTGTGGGCGGATGACGAATTGACCGCGCTCCTCAATCCCGAGGCGGTGCTGTTCGCGAATGCACCCGCCAAAGCGGCATGCGCCGCCGATTGCATTGCCGCGTCCGCCGGTCTGCCTGTCGCGAGCCTTTTCTGGTGCGCGGGCTGCCAGGGGAGTGTGTATCCCATGAACGGACACGTCACCACGCACATCGGCGGCGTGCAGGCCTCCGCGCTGCTCGTGCAGCGCATGACGGCAAAGATGCATCGCCAGCTCACCACCTTCGACGGCGCGGGCGCGGCCGGCATGTGCGGCTACTACATGCAGCCCATCCTGGACAAGACACATTACAAGATGCAGATGGTCTATCCCATTCCCAATACCCAGAAGGATGGCGGCACCTGCTGCCAGCCTTACGGGCGCACGACCATGATCTGGGGGGCCGGGAAGGAGTTCCCGGTTTCGGGGGAAGACTTTTCGTATCAAATTTTCCGCAAAAGGAATTGCTGTGCCAGCGCCTACTGATCGCATCATCATGGCGGCGCTGGCCGTGCTGTTCTCGGCCGAGGCGACCGCGCAGTGGCCGACGCAGGCGGACATGGATCGCGCGCGCCAGGAAAAACCATTCCCGGATGCAGGACGGCTGGGTGCGCAGGCCGCGCCGAAGCCGCCGCGCGTCGACCTCACCCGGCCGGGCCTCGACATCGAGGTGCTGGCGAGGCAGGGACGAACCGTTTCGGGAACGGCGCCCGCGGCGGGCGCCGAGGCGAACACGCTGCGCATTTTCGTGACGCTCGCCATGCCGCGTGCGAGCCTGGACCTGCTCACCGAGCAGGCCGCGCGCACCGGCGCCGTCCTGGTATTGCGGGGTCTCAAGGCCCAATCCATGCGCGAGACCTTCGCGGTGGTGAGCGATGTCATCGGAAACCGGGCGGTGGCCTGGACCATCGATCCCGAGGCGTTTTCGCGGTTCGGCATCGACAAGGCGCCCACCTTCGTGCTCGCGCTCACCGAGGCCGCCGCGCAGGAGGCCTGCGGAGCCGGCGGCTGCGTGACGCCTTCGGGTTTCGTCAAGGTCGCGGGCGATGTGAGCCTCGCTTATGCGCTCGAAGCCATGATGCGGCGCCGTCCCGAAACCACACCGCGCGTAGAACCGCTCCTCAAGCGGCTGCGGGGGTCGTGATGATGCGAACGCTCATTGCGCTGTTAGCGGCAGCGCTGTCCCTGCCGGCCTTCGGACAATCGATGTCCGATGCATTCAACCGGGGCAGCGCGTTCGGGCGAAGCGGCAGCGCCGCGGCCGGCAGCGGTATCAGAGGTAGTTCGCCGCAGACGACCGTGCCGGGCTATACCGCGACACCACCCGAGTCCTCGTACTTCGGCAGCCCCGGCCTGGGCAGCGCGGCGGCAGGACGGGTGGGAGCATGTGGCGGGTCCGGTGCGTCCAGCCCGGAATGCGCAGCCGTGGAGTATTCGCAGACCAATCCGACGCGACGACCAACTTACACCATCGGCCCGAACGATCCGCTGCTGTCCCGTGCAAAAGCCATCACGGCCGATCCGCAGGCCATCGCCGGAAACATCGCCGGCACCTACAGCGGCTGCACGGTGCAGACCGTGACGACGCCCGACATCTTCGAGACGGCGATGTGCCACCAGTACCGTACGATGCAGACGCAAACCTGCGACAAGGTGCTGATCGTCACGCCCATCCAGACGCCGGGATGCTCGCCCGGCCAATTCCTGACGCGCGTCACGGCCGATCCCTGTCCTGCCTGTATCGATTACCTCGCGTTCGACTTCACCTGCGGTCCCAACAACTACCTGATGCACGCCTTCACCATCGACAAGGGGTCGGGCGGCGTGTACATGGAACTCGGCTCGCAGTATGTGCCGGGAACCCTGAATACCGAGATCGGGATGACTCCCGGACCGTCGCAAATCGACGGCTACTTCTGCTACCAGACCTATTACAGCCAGTCCTGTTCGGGCGCCAATTGCACCATCGGCACCTGGTTTTATAACCCCTGTCAGGGGACAAGCTATTACGGCGCCAGCACCTTCGTCATGCCGACGACGGTGAGCTTCGTTGACGCTTGGGACAACCAGTGCGCGACGCTGGAGGCGCGCTCGCAATGAAGGCGCCCGCCATGCTCTTTCTCCTGGCGGCGCTGGCCGCAGCCGGCGGCGCTCACGACGCCGTGGCCGCGGACTGCCAAAAGCTTTCCGAGGTATGCGTGGAAGGCGCCGAAACCCGCAACATCGCGGGCTATCCGGTCTTTCGTGGGTGCTGGCGCTACCGCGCTGAATTCAGTTGCGTGTCGCAGACCATGACCGACGACTGCCAGCCGTTGCGCGACCGCGGTTGCAGCCAGGTGGGCTCGCGCTGCATCGACACGAACGCGTCGGGCGCGTGCATGGTGGCGGAGCAGACCTATCAGTGCCGCGTATCCAGCGGCGCGACTTCGACCATCACCAACTGCGGGGGGCAGCAGTTCTGCATGAACGGCAACTGCTTCAACACCGCGTACCTGCCGGACGCGGACTTCGCGCGCGCCGTCACCGGTCTGGAAGTCCAGCGCGAGGCCGGAAAGTACGTCGATCCAAGCAGCTTGGTGGTGTTCGCGGGCTTTGACGATCGCTGCCGCAAGAAACTGGGAGGGCTCATCAATTGTTGCAAGCAAGGGGGCTCGGACAGTTCGCTGCTCAGCAATTTCAGCCTGATTTCGAGTGCGGGCGGCCAGGTGTGGGGCGCTATCGGTTCCACATACACCTACGACGCCCTGATCTCGGCCCAGGCGCCGGACATGGTGATTGCCGGATTCGAGACGCTGTTCGGCGCGGGTGGCGGTGCCTCGGCGCTCGCCGGCCTCGTGGCGGGCGACATCACGGTGGAAGCGTTCATGACGACGCTCGTCCCCGGCCCCTGGACCATTGTGATGATTGCCATCCAGCTCTCCGGGCTGCTCGACTGCGAGCAGGCCGAGCAGGTGCTCGCGATGAAGCGCGACAACCGTCTATGTCACGCGGTCGGAAGCTACTGCTCCATGAAGCTACCCATTCTCAACACCTGCATCGAGACGAAGGAGACCTACTGCTGCTTCAACTCGCGCCTGTCGCGCGTGCTGAACGAACAGGGCCGAGGCCAGCTCGGCCGCGGCTGGGGAAGTCCCGAGAGCCCCGACTGCGGCGGCCTCACCGTCGGGCAGCTTCAGTCTCTGGACTTTTCCAGGATGAACCTGTCCGAGTTCTACGCCGAGATCGCGCCCAGCCTGCCGAATGTCAATGCCATGCAGCAGCACGCCCAGGACAAGGTCAACAGCTACTACGCGCAATGAAGCTCCCGATCCTCGTCATCCTGCTCGCGCTCTTCTCTACGTCGGCTGCCCACGCGCAGCCCGTTGCCCGCGTCCAGGTCTCGGAGATAAGACCGCTGCTCACGCGCGCCGCCGCCGAGGGGAGCGCGCATGGGGTGCTGGTCGGCGTCGGTGCGGACTACCTGCAGAGACGATTCAATGCCACTTCGCCCGTCGAGATCGATGTCCGGACGTTGCACCCGCTGCCGCAGCCGGGGTGCAGCCGGCTGGAAGTCACGACCCGCCAACGCGATGTCGTGGAAAACGGCAAGCGCGAAGACAAGGAGTTCGTCTATCAGTTGAGTTTCTGCCGCAATGGCAACTTTCCAGGAAAACAATGATGCGAATCTCGCTGCTTCTCCGCGCCTTCGTCCTCGTTCTCGGCCTCTTGCCGGCCGTGACACTGCCGCAGTCGGGCGAACTCGCGCCATCCGCGGCCGATATGGATGAGCCCGCCGCGACCTACTGGCTGCGCAACCGCGAGGGCTGGTTCTGGTATCAGGACCCGCCGCAGCAGGCACGGAAGCCTGACCCAAAGCCGCTCGATCCCGCTCGTCCGGCCGAGCTCGCCGAGTTCGATGCCATGCAGAAGCGGCTCGACGAGTTGAAACGAGTAGCCGTCATGAATCCCAGCGACCAGAACATGCTGGCCTACATGCGCTACCAGCGCTTCGTCATGGACAAGTCGGAGGTTTTCGCGGGCCGCTGGCAGCGCCTGGTGTGGAGCATCCCGGAGCTTGACTACGGCCTCACCGGCCGGCCGACCAACTCGACGGCGATCGTGGCCTACGACGAGCAACAGCGCGACCGCCAGGCGCAGCTCGTCCGCGGTCTTGCCGCGACGCACGGGCTGATCTTCATCTTCCGCTCCGACTGCCCGTTCTGTCACCGCTTCGCGCCCATCCTCAAGCGCTTCCAGGAGGAATTCGGTATGACGGTGTTCGCCGTCAGCCTGGACGGAGGCGGCCTGCCGGACTTCCCCAATGCGCCCATGGACAACGGCATCGCGGCGCGGCTGCGCGCCTCGGTGGTGCCAGCGCTCTATCTCACCACGCCGTCCAACCGCCAGATACGCCCGGTCGGCTTCGGTGTCATGGCGATGACGGACCTGATCGAACGTATCGCCGCCCTCGCGCAGGACATGCGCGAATCCCCCGTAGCCCTTTCCGGGAGTTCCCAATGACCACACGCCCCAACCGCTTCATCGCCGCCCTCCTTGCCACGGTTCTCGCCTCTACGCCGGTAGTAAGCCATTCGGCGAACCTCAATACCGAAATGCAGGCCATGTTCAACGAGCTCGGCGCGCTCGGTAACGTGACGGAACCCGGCGCGTTTCGTGGCCAGGCAATGAATCTCTATACCGGGGGCAGCCTCATGATGAGGACGCCTGGCCGTAACTATCCGCTCGCCGACGTGCAGTTGCCCAGCCTGCGCGCCGGCTGCGGCGGCATCGACCTTTTTGGGGGCGCCTTCAGCTTCATCAACAAGGAACAGTTCGTCGCGCTATTGCAGAACATCGGCTCGAACGCCGTGGGCTACGCCTTCAAACTGGCGTTGCAGTCGATCAGCCCGGACATAGATAAATTGTTGACAGAATTGCAGGACCAGCTCAACAAGATCAATTCAATGAACATCAATTCCTGCGAGGCCGCACAGTCGTTGGTGAATGGCATCGTCGGCGAATACGACAACTCCATGATGAGCGGCTGCCAGAATATCTCGCAGTACCTGGGCAGCGTCACCGACCGCGTGGATGGACGCCTGGTCTGCGCAACGGCGGCTCCCTCCGTGGTAAAGGCAGCGGCGTCATCGGGCGATCCGAATGTCAGGAATACGACCTTCGTGCAGGGCAATGTCATCTGGATGGCGCTCAACCAGGTAGGTGGCGGGATCAGTCAGCAGGAGAAAGAGCTGATCATGAGTGTCATCGGGACCATGGTGCTCTACCCGCCTCAGGATGATGGCGCCGGCGCCATGCCACGGCATTTCGAGCCGACCATCGTCGGCCTGCGCGATCTGCTGCTCGGACGCGCGTCGGCCTCCGACGGCAACATCGAAATCGAGGTATATGTCTGCGACGAGCCGGTCGATTGCATGCGCCCCAACCGCAGTGTCGTGACCGTGAAGCCCTTCACCCGGCTGGTGGCGGAACGGCTGTTACGCATGTCAGAGAACATCGCCACGCGCACGCCGCAGTCGAGCGCAGACATCGGCTTCGTCAATAACACCACCGAGCCCATTTACAAAATGCTCGCCGTAGCCAACGCCGTCCCGGGGTCGAGCACGGCCGAGACGCTGATTGCGACCTACCAGGACGTCATCGCGGTGGATTATGCCGAGACGTTCATGAGCCGTGTCATCCGCCAGGCGCTGGCCGCACTCTCTCAGACGTTGAAGCGCACGGGCATGGAGGACCAGTATGTCGAGACGTTGAGGCGAAATGCTCAAATGGTGCAGCAGCAGCTCCTCGCCGAGAAGCAGACGGCTTATTCCAAAGTGCGCTCGGTCTCGGCCATGACCCAGGACCTTCAGACGCTCGAACGCCAGCTTTGGGGCGCCATGCCGCCGGCCGTAAAGGCGATGCTCGACTTCGGCGCTGGCGGCGCGGCCCGCGGCTCATAGCCGCGCGCCAGAAAGCCGGGAATCGCCCCATGTGGGAGATATACGCCTACGGAAACGCGGATACCCTGCTCGGGATATTCAATGCCATCGCCGCCATCATGGGCGGGGCCGACTATTTCGGCCTGGTCAAAACCATCGCCATCGGCGGCGTGCTCGTCGCCGCGTTCAGCGGGCTTTTCACGCCGGGGCGGTTCCATGGATTTGGCTGGCTGTTCGGCTTCCTTTTCCTGTACTACGCTGTGTTTCTACCCAAAACCACGGTGGTAGTCGTGGACAGGCTGGCGAGCGCGCCGCCGGCCGTCATCGACAACGTTCCCATCGGCGTGGCGTTCTTCGGCCACGCGACCAGCAAGGTCGGGGACGTCATGACGCGGTTCTTCGAGACGGCCTTTCAGGTCATCCCCTCGGCCGATTCGCAGCTTCCCGAGGAGCTCGCCTATCAAAAAAACGGCGTCATGTTCGGCAATCGCCTCATCCAGGCTTCGCGCACCATCAATATCAGCGACCCGCAGTTGCGAACCGACATGATCGCGTTCGTTCACAACTGCACGCTGTATGACTTGCAGGACGGCACCATCGATCCCGCCGCCTTTGCCCGCAGCACGGACATCTGGGCGATGATGGGAACGCCCAATCCGGCGCGGTTCTCCACCTTCGGCAATCCGGTCCAGGTCGCACCCTGTCCCGCGGTCTATACCAATCTTGCCGCGCGCCTGCCCGCGGAACTCGCGCGCGCCAGGGCCGTGCTCGCGTTTCAACTCAATCCGTCGCTGGATGCCGTGGGCGCGCAGGGCGTCGTCGATGCGCAGATCGAGCAGGCGTACCTGAAAACCCGCATCGCCACCGCCGCTCAGTCAGCCGCCGATCTGCTGCGCCAGAACATCATGATCAACCTCGTCCAGGATACGAGCGGGATTATCGGCCAGCGCATCAACGACCCTGCCTCGGTGATGCTGGCCACCGCGCGAGCCAACGCGACCTCGTCCCTGAATTCTTCCTTCCTGACCATGGGCAAGATCGCCGAACAGGCGTTGCCCCTGGTGCGCAATGTGGTTGAGGCCATCATCTACGCCGTTTTCCCGTTTGTGTTTCTGTTGTTCCTGCTTGCGCAAGGACGGGGACTGGGGTTGGCGATAAAGAGCTTCGTGATGAGTCTCGTCTGGATTCAGCTCTGGCCGCCGCTTTACGCCGTACTGAACTACGTGGCCACACTGGCCAGCGCACGGACGCTGGAGGCTGCTTCGCGGATGGGTGGTGGTGATGCCGGTCTCGCTCTGGATACCGCAAGCCGGATTTACAGCGGCGCGATCTCCGACCAGGCTGTCGCCGGCTACATGGTGCTCTCGATCCCCATCATTGCCACGGCCATCATCAAGGGTGGGGAAGTGGCTTTCCAGGCGGTTTCCGGCGTCGGCGCAATGCAGTCCACGGCATCGGGTGAAGCGAGTGCCGCGAGCAAAGGGAACATCAGCCAGGCCGCCGTATCGACGGACCAACAGCAACTGGCACCTAATCGGACCTCGGCATTCATGGGCACGACGACCGACGCTCATGGCACGACAATCCAGGGGACCGGGGGCGATGCGGGGGTGTTCCGCTATCAGGCAACGCTCAGCCGGCTGGCCACGACGTTCACGTTCACCGAACGGCAAGCCAATACGCTCACTGAAAGCGCTCGCGAAGCGGAGACATTTGCACGCTCGGAACGGGATGCCATGCAGCGCAGCCAGGCCGCCGCGCTCACCCACGCGCTCGCCTTACAGGAGCAATTCGAACGTTCGCAGAATCGCTCAGGGACGAGCGCGACGTCCGACGGCGGCAGTACGTCCACGCAGACCCAAACACTCAACGCGATATCGCGAAACGTCAATCGCCGGCTTGGACTTAGCGAGTCTTCAACCGTTGGCGAAGGCATCGTCGCGTCGGCGGCGGCGGGTATCGACATTCCGCTAACTAAGATCGGAGTTCAGGCTCAAAAGGAAGGGCGGCGCCTGGAGCAACAGCAATTGCTGAGCGCGATGGACTACGCGCGCGGCGCGGTTGCATCGGCTCAGATCTCCGACACGCAATCGGTCATGCAGGAGTTTCGCACCTCGCAGTCGTACCAGTGGGGTAAGGCCAATCGCGTGGGCGGTTCCTCCGCATTCGATTCGTCCTACCGGCAGGCGCTCGACCATCAAACCTCGGCCGAGTCCAGCTATGCGCGTTCCAAGGAACTGGGGCGCGTAGCGCAGTTCATGCGCGAATGGAGCTCGGGCGCACAAACCGACTTTACCAACTATGCCGCTCGGCGCCTTGCGGAACGCGGTTTGCTTCGTGAGGACGACCCCATCGCCCTGCAAAGAACCGTTTCGGAGATCGCGTATGCCTATGCGAAGGGCGGCGACGTCGCGGGTGCCTTCATACCTCGCGAATCGCCGTTAGGTCCCTCGATGCCCGTTGGTCAGTCATTGGGTTGGTCGTCCGGCGGCCTGCATGACGAGTTCGCGCGTTCGCGCACCGAACCCGAATCAGGGGATATCCGGGACCAAGCTGGCCACAATGAGTCCGCCGTCCGCGAACAGCAAACGCGGCGCCACGTCGCTCCCGGTAGCACGCTTCGAGACGACGTTGGCGGTGTGGTACAGCGGCGCACAAATGCCGCAACCCGCTCTGTTGCCGGACAACGTACCTCGATCACGTCAGAGCAAGGGCAGCAGAGCGAGAGCTACAACGCCTCGGTCAATGTCAACAAAATCAGTTCGAACCACGGTGGCAACCGCGCGGTGTGGGATACGGTTGGCGCGCAAACCGATAACCGGGCCGGCCTTGGCACACCACCCGAAAGGCCGCAACCGCGGCGCTGGCAGTTCGACAAGGACGGCGTTCCGAAGCCCATGCCGGAGGACAAAGTACCAAAGTAATCCGAAGGTGGCGAACAGAGAAACGATGCGCGTCGAGAATAGGAAGAAGGCAGGACGATTAGTCGCCGATGCGCCCTTCCGGAGTCGCGCCAATTTCCAGGCTCCCCTGGCCCGATCGCGTTATATACCCAGGGTGTGGGTCCTCATACTTCCTCCGCGCTCTCGGGCTCAGCGTAGGATCACCTTCAGCCCATCGCTTGAGGTCCGGATCGGTGAACAAGTCAGCCTCTGGACCTTTTTCGAGAGGAATCGAAAACCCAGCACGAAGCACTGTCCAGCGCATGGCCAGCCAGTTCATAAAAATTTCGCGTAGGGGTTTATTCATGTTGACTTCGGATTTCATACTACTCCTGCAATCCCGTGCGTCAACCCCCACAGTCGCTCGCACCAGAGAAGCCCAGCTCAAGTGCTAACCACAACTTCCTGGGCGACGGGGATTTTCTGCGCGACCACGTTGTACAGATCGATTTCCGTCTCAGGGGTCCGAATGGAAACGACGAGGCTATATCGTGCCGGTAAATCATATCTTTCAAGCGCAGGGCGTGTCCGCCACCAACCGGCCGAAGGGTACACAGCAATAAAACCACGACTGGCCAATTCCGCGGCTGTCCCGGTCCATATATCCTGATGCAGCGAACCGCGATGCCGTTGCCGCTCTCCCAAGTACCAATCGGGGTCCTTGGGATTGACCGGATCACCCTCGTCTTCCCGCAGGGCGGCGGCATTGACCCGAGCGATAAAATCGTCGGTGGAACCGTCGAGCGGGCGCTGAACGTCGAAGCGCAGACGGTGCGACGGATAGTGAAACTTCGACGTCGAGCCGCGCATGGAGGGGTTGGGCTCGATGAAATACGAGAGCGTCACTCGCATTTCGACTGGGGCATCCTGAAGGGCCTCAAGCTCCTCCTTCGGCCATGGCAACGCATGCAGATTCATGTCGCGGGTAACGACTCCCTTGCCCTTGACCTTGGCGTAGGGGTGGACCACATCCTCGACCACGAGGGTCAAGGAGTTGCTCGCGCTCCAGAGGGCGCGCTCCAGGTCGGGAACTCCCCACCCACAATGGCGTATCAGGTTGACGTATTCCGATTTAGTGGGCGCGCGGCCAGCCGGCAGGAACATGACGCGCATCGCCTCCGTCCATTCCGCCGAATGCACAATGAGCGCCCGTATCGTTTCCGGCCGCAATTTGGGATAGGCGGTCATGATCTGCGCACTCATCCGCGCGCACAATACCGACGCGGCGCTGGTTGCGTTGCTGGTCGTGAACAGGCGGTCGATCGGCTGATTGTGGGTCGTCAGCAAGCTCAGGCTCGCCATGCCCACGGCTCCAAAATTATCCTTCGCCGCATTGCCACCTTCAAAGACCACATCCGGCTTGAGAGGCCATACTCCGTCCCATGTCCTGGATGTGGTCGTGAATGGGCTGAGACCGCCTTCTGCGCTGATGGGTACGAGCGAGGCATGGCCTTCAGTATCGATCTTGTGCGTACATGCGCCCACGGTGATCGCGTTCCACGCCTGGCCTGGGTCGTGTACAAGGTTGGTGGAAAGGCTTGCTGGATAGTCGGCCCACGCGTTGGGATCACGGGTGTTACCCGCTGACAGCACGAAAAGACGGGGGTATGCACCGACCCCGTCGCTGTCGGCCGCCAGACTGTCCACCGCCGAGGACCAGGAAGAGGGCCGGCCCCGATCTCTGTAATCGGAAGCCGTTACTGCGGAAGCAAACACACGCGGCCGGTTCGGCGCGGCGACTTCCGGCCGCGCCACGCCTTCGGCAAACAAATAGGCATGGTGCCGGGCATCGCCGGCATTGGCTCCATCTTGTGGAATAAGTTTGACGGATTCGAGACGGTGCCCAACATCAATGGGAGTATCCGATGCGAGCGCTTCCGTCAGATCGCCGTAGCCCGACAGGCCGGCCTGGCCCGTGCCATGGTTGGCCGTATCGTCCACGCCCCAGGCGGGTTCGACAGTATGCAGATCCGTTGTTTCCAGCAGCGGTTCCAGCAAGGGATGGCCGCGGTTGACACCGGAGTCCAGCAGGCAGATTCGAGGGACGGTATCGTCAGGCGCCTTGAACTGCGCACGTTCGAGCAGGTTGTCCGCCCACTCCCGCTGTTCGGCGGGTGCCATGCCGTCGAAGAATTCGGCGGTCTCCTTCGCGTAGCGCAACTCGGCAACGCAATTCAGCGTCATCACGGACCGCGAAAACTGCTGCTGCGAACCGTACATCAACAGCACCGTGCGCTCGGGGAAATTCACTCGCTGGTCGCTGACGGTGCACTGGGCGAGAGTAGCCAGCTTCCTGAAGTCTTCGACCACCGCCTCACGTTGGCCACGGACCGGCAGCCATACTTCCCACCAAAAGGGAGTTGCAGGATCGGCCGGCAACAGTCCGGGGTCGTCCGTCCAAAGAGCTCGCAGCTCGGCAGCACGAATTGACTCGATCGTGTTCAAAAGCGCGCGGTGGTCACGCGCGTTGCCGTTCTTGTCCTTCTTTTCCTCCAGGTACTCGGCAACGTACTTCTCGAAATGTGCGAGTTGCCCGTCCGGCACAAATACGTTGGCGAAGGTGTGTTCGCCTTCCCGGCGTACACTCAGCAATTCGATTTTTTTGGTTTCGTTGGCCAAGCTTTCAAAGGCCAACTCGACATCCGGCTGTCCGGTGAACTCAATTTGGAGGCCCAGGCCACTGGCAAGCTGCTGCTGTTCCTGGGCGCGCTTCGCCTCGGCGGCGATGGGCTCCAGGGCCACAAGCTGGGTCTGCAGTCCGCTGCCGTGCTGCTGCCGGGGTAGATCGGGGACAGTCGTGTGCTTCCCGCCGCCGGGCGAGTGGGCGGTGAAATCGACTGCTTTGGAGGTGTCTTGAAGGACTAAATGGGGGCGCTTAGCGGGCGGCTGTTCCGGCATCGTGGGACGTGGCCTTCTTCTTGTTCGTCCTAATGCTTAACTTGCGACGATCTTCCAATGCGCGTCCCAGCACCTGGCCCTTGACGCGCGACTCGTCGTGCATCACGGCTTCCTTGATGGCCTCATCCACGGCGCGCCGAATCTCCGCATAGCTAAGCCCTTCCGCTTGCGCGGTAATTTCCCTGAGTGGAAACGGTTTAGGTGCAAACCTGCCCAACCGCGTTCGAAGCAGCTTTACAGCCTGGAGCGCTGTCGGTAAGTGATATTCGATGACGTCATCGAAGCGGCGGAAAAGCGCGTAGTCGAGGATTTCCGCATGATTAGTCGCTGCAACGATCAAACTGTTTGAATGATCGCTTTCGATCATCTGAAGGAAGCTATTCAACACCCTTCGAATCTCACCCACGTCATTAGCGAGTCCACGTTGAGAGCCGATGGCGTCGAACTCATCGAAGAAATACACGCCGCGAACTTCCATGACGGCGTCGAAGACCTGTCGCAGCTTGGCAGCAGTTTCTCCCATGAACTTCGTGATCAACGCATCAAGACGTACTGATAAGAGCGGAACCCCAAGTTCCCCCGCAAGCACGGATGCAGTCATTGTCTTGCCCGTTCCCGGCGGACCAACCAAAAGTAGTTTGCGCCTTGGTGATAGTCCATGCTCGCGAATCCGCGAATGCAAGCGCTGCTCTTCCAGAATACGGTCGATCTGTGCGGACACCTGCGAGTCCAGGACCATGTCGGCCAGCCGATCCTTGGGGTAAGTGACAGTCAGGAGGTTTGCCAACTCGCCACGAGGACGCGCAATCGGGACGAGCTTGCCCGTCTGCTCGCCTTCGAGCGCACGCGATTTCGCCGCGTCGATCATGTCACGCAGCTCTTCCGCTAGTTTGCCGTGACCAGACTTGGCCTCATGTGCCGCGACTTGCATTGCGACCGAGAAGAACTGCCTGTCGTCCCGATCAATATGGGACTTCACCAGCGCCTTGAGCTGTTCGGCGCTAGCCATGTCGACCACCCACAGAAGTTTCGATTCTGGTCGGTTTCGCCAGCGATGCTAGCGCGGAGCGCATGAGCTTACTGGTGGTCTTTTCATCGATGCGATCGTTTCGTTCCGAAGCCAAAAAGAATAGCAGTCCGACAGGCACTTGGAGAGCTTGGGCAATCTTATTCAGCGTGGAGACCGTCGGGTCACGTTTGTTATTCTCAAGCATCGACAGGTATGACACCGAGCAGTCCGCGCGTTCCGCGACGGAACCCTGTGAGACTCCCCGCTGGGTGCGACATAGCCGAATTGCCTGCCCGACATTCATGACGTCCTCTTTCTCCCCCATTCAAACTGGTCTGGCGCTCAGTTAAACTGGTCTGGCGCTCAGTTCTAATTTTACCAGTAGTGAAATCCTTTAGGGCGACAACTCGTAAGCAGGCCGCTTCCATACGTCGCCATCAAAAATTAAAGCCTGACGGCTCGGACGCGGGAAGGCGGCCCACTCTTTCTCGGTAGCGGCAACCCGACGTGCGGTCGCTCGGACGCCGACTGTGGATAGGTAACGCCGCGCGAGCAATACGGACACAGTGCGTACGCAATGTCCGTATCGGCTCCCTTATCCACGGTCCGCGGAGGGCGCCTCTCACGCACCGGAGCGGCGGTGGGTAAGCTGCCCAAATACATGCGCTCAAGTGTTTGCAGTGCAAACACCCGCAGCTTAAATTTTCTGATGATGGACGAAACTATCGGCGCAACCTACAATCTAATTTGCGTTCACGAAGCCGGGCAAATCTCCTGAGAACCGGCGGCCGCAAGGCTCGGAGGTAATCGTCAGGTAGTACCCACGTCGCGCCTGTATTGGCAGCGCAGCGGCGCATGTCCCAAAGGGCGAAGTTCCTGCCCCATCGTTGTACGCCGCAGCGCTTCATGCGGCTCGTCCACAAGCGCAGCACCCGTCAAACCGCACCTGCCCCAACCGGCAGGATCGCAGCAGCGCGTCATTCGCCAGCGGCAACGCAAGCCATCGTCTTGGCCCAAGCACCTGAATCAGCCGTTGTTCCCTGCGCCAGCTCACCCCTGCGCCAACACGCATCGTCACTACGGCACCCGTAGTGACGATGCGCACTCTGCCCCAGCCAGCCCGGAGTTTTGAGCGCTGGCGCAAGTGATACCCCCTCGGGATGGGCTCACTGGCGCATCCAATTCAGGGCCGCTGCGCGGCCATCCAACGATTCCGCCCGCTTGCGCGGGCGCACTTCCACAGCGCGTCGATACGACGCCCTTCGAGCCTGGGTCAACGGCTCACATCGATGTGCGGCCTCCGACAGGAAGGCGGCATCGACGCCAAGACCGGCGCCACGGTTGGCAAGCAGTTGAAGTACTGGCGCAAAACGGGCGTGGTGTCCCGTGTCCCTCGTAGCTTCCGCACGCTCGCGCGTGCGGGACGGACAGAAACACTGACCGATAGACCCACACCAGCCGTAACGAGCAGGACATTGACATCGAGCAGGGGCAAGCGACCAACCGACAACATCGAGCAACAGGGGCAACCAACAATGCGAGATTTCAATTACTCGCTGAAGCAACTGTGTCGCCGCAATCCGGACGGCAGCTTCAACACGCGCCGTGACCGGGAGTACATCCTGGACCGGATCGCGACCCAGCTTCAGCAGATGGGCTATCGTCATATGCGCGCCAGCAGTCTGCGGCCCAAGCACGTCGAAAGGCTGGTCGAGCAATGGAAAGCGGACGGGCTGTCAATCGCCACCATGAAGAACCGCATGGCGGAGATTCGATGGTGGGCGGAAAAGATCGGCAAGCCCAGCGTCGTCGCCAGGGACAACGAACATTACGGCATCGGTGAGCGGCGGTATGTCACTAATGTCAGCAAGGCGCGGCAACTGACCGCTGGCGACCTGGCCAAGGTGAGCGATCCCTACACGCATCTCTCCCTGCGCCTGCAGGCGGCGTTCGGCCTGCGTCGGGCAGAATCCATCAAGATTCGGCCGGAATGGGCCGATCGCGGCGACCGGCTGCTGCTCAAGGACACCTGGTGCAAGGGTGGCCGGGAGCGCGAACTCCCCGTGCTCACCGCCGAGCAGCGGCAACTGCTGGACGAAGCCAAGCGATTTGCCGGCCGCGGCAGCCTCATTCCGCCCGACCTGACATACATACAGCAATTGCGCCGGTTTGAGCACCAGTGTGCCAGCGCCGGTATTCATCGGATGCACGGGCACCGGCATCAATATGCGCAGACACGGTATCGTGAGCTGACCGGGTGGGCTGCGCCAGCGGCGGGCGGGCCGCATTCAAGGGAGCTGTCGCCGGGGCAGCGGGCCATCGACCGTGAGGCCCGCCTCACGATCAGCCGCGAGCTCGGGCACGAGAGGATACAAATAGTCGGAATTTACCTCGGCAAATAGGCGGGTGTTTGCAGTGCAAACACCCGCCGGGTTCATACCGAGCGGGCGGCAGGGAACCGTCGCGTTTCCCCCTGCCGCCCAACTGTCGTCCTACCGCGTGCTGACGCTGAAGTCCTGCTCGGGAAGGATGACGTTGGCGCCGAGGTCTTCCCCCCGGCGCTTCGCATCGACAATTTCCTCTTCGGTGACGGCGAAGCGGTGAAGCGCGGCGCAGCGCGCACTCGCCTCGTCGGTTTCGCTGACGGTGCCGATGCACCGGCCATCGACGTATACATTCCATATGGTCATGACAATTACTCCTGTATTGGGTGTTGAAGCTGTTCGCGGCGCGAACAGCTCGAAGCGCAAAGAAATAGCGGCCCCCGAAGGGAGCCGCCGCAAAAAATGGCGCATTGGTCAATGCACCAACTGCCTCGCAAGTGCCACTTCCACCGAGTCGCCATCCTGGTTAAGGACATCCAGCCCGGATTCGGGCACGTCTCCCGACGTGCTCTGTGACACCATGATTTTCTTGGCCATGAGCGAGAGGCACGCCATCTGCGACGTGGCCGCGTAGCCCAGGAAAATCACTTTCACCGGCTGCTTCTGGCCGATGCGCCAGGAACGGCGCGCGGCCTGTTGCAGCGAATACACGCTCCAGCCCGATTGCATGAACACAATCGTCGGAAACGCCAGCAGGTCCAGGCCGGTTTTCACCAGCTCGGGGTTGGTGATGAGCACATCGATGCCACGGTCCACCTGCTCCGCAATCCAGTCTTCCCGGCGGTCAGCCGCCACGCTTGCGCGCAGCACCGCCACCTTGAAGCCCGACTGCTCCAGCAGCACCTTGAGCCGCGACGTGGTGTCGCGGGTTCCGGTATAGACGCTGTAGACCAGCACCGTTCGGCCGGCCGCTTTTTCCTCGCGGCAGATGCCGATCAGGTCACGCTCTTTCGGCATGACATCGCCGTCGCCGAACACCGCCGGCATGAAGCAGAGCAGATCCCGGCTGCGGGGATGCTGGACCGTCTCGGCCCGAAAGCAGCAGTCCGGCCAGGCCAGCAGCACGTTGAGAACCACGCCCAACAAGGTCGTATCGCGCTTGGCCAGGGCCTTGCGCAACTCGGCGGTCAGCTCAACCGACAGAGTCCGGTAGGCATCCGCCTGTTCCGTATCCATCGTGACTTCACGGAACTCCTCGTCGTAAGGCGGCAGCGCGTCACCGCCAAGGTCCTTCAGCTTCAGAAAGACCGTGAACGGCAAAACGCAACGCAGGACGCCCTTGGGACCGAAACCCGGCGCCTTGACCGTGCGCACCGATACCTTGGTGCCCTTGGCCGTCTTGTGCGCCGGCCCGTTGCTCTCCGAATAGATGTCCTTGAGGACGCCGTGGTCGCGCATGAACGCCATGCCGGCCGAGGTCATGCTGCCGGTGGTGCTCGGGCGGTAGCCGTCTTCCACCATCCGCCCGGGCAAGGCGCGGAACAGCAGATAGAAGATGTCGTCAGCGTAGCCGCCCATCAGCGTGCCGGTCAGCAGCAGCGTTTTCCGCGCCTTTGCCGCCAGCACGCCCATGGCCTGCCCCTGCGCGGAGCCGCTGTTCTTGTACTCGTGTGCCTCGTCGGCGATGAGCAGGTCGAACGTGCCCTGCGGCAGGTAGCGCTTGATGAACTCCGAGGGCTGGTAGCCGCCCTCGCCGAAGCAGAACTCCATATTGGCCGTCGCGCGTTCCATGCGTTCGGCTTGCCGGTCGGAAAAGACCAGTTCGCCGCGGCCGTCCATGAGATTGATGAACTCGTACAGGTTGTCGCCCAGCATGGAGGCCAGGAACGACTCGCCGAACCGCTTCATCAGCTTCTGCGCTGTGGCTTCGCCAATGGTCGGAATGCGCCGCATGGCCTTGAGCACGGCCGCGGCCTCGTCGCCCGCGGACGGGCCGCGAGGCCGAATCAGCGTCCAGAGCGCCGAGGCGCACTGGCTGCACTTGCGGCGGGTTTCCTCCGCCGCAAGATCGGGCGGCGGAACCGGCTCGCCGTCGAGGTCGGTGATGACCTGACCGCAATGCGGGCAGGCGCCCACGTTACCGACGCTGGTACGCCGGCGAACAAATGCCGGCTTCCAGTGAAAACCCATGCGCATGCGCACGCGCCCGAGAATGAAGAACTCCTGTCCCTGGGGCTGCACACCCAACTGCTCGCGCAGCTTGATGAGCTTGAGCAGGGTGTCGGGGCCGTTCAGCACCCAGACCTTCGCGCCCGCCACCGTTTCCAGGATTTCCCGCCGCCACTTGTAAACCAGGTGCGGCGGCGAGATCACCAGCGTACGGCGGTAGCCTTCGGCCTTCAGTACGGCGGCAACGGCGATGCCGATGATGGTCTTGCCGCAGCCCATCTCGCCGTTGACGATCGCGGCGCGTTCGCCGTGATCGATCAACAACTCGGCCACCGCGTGGACCACATCGGCCTGGGCGGGAAACGGCGTCCGCTTCAGGCCCGCCAGGACGACCTGGCGGTGCGCCCGCACCTGCCCGGTGTAAACGGGCGGGTTGGCGCGATTGAGGGAATCGAGCAGCTCGTCGCCGAACTCCGTAACGAAGTCCTGCAGGCTGATCGTCAGTTCAGATGAAGGTGCGTCGAGCAGGTCTTGCGGCTCGACGGCATCATCAGTAGTTTCGAGGGACATGGTGATGCTCCAAAAAAAAGGGGCATGCACCGTCCCCGAAGGGGCGGTGAAATGCCCCAAGGGGTGGGAAGAAGCGCGACGGCGAACCGTCGCGCGATGAAAGGATCAGTACTCGTCAGGCAACAGCAGCGTGGTGACGCTGCGATCCCATTCGGTGATGATCCACAGTTTCAGGTCGGGCATGACCTGGTAGGACGAGAACAGCCGATCCTCGCCGGATTTCAACGCGGCATCGTTCTGCCGCCGGTCATCGGCGCTCAGGTCGCCCCAGTCGCCACTGAGGTGGCGACGCAAGTACTGGCTCGGGTTGAGCCCGCCTTGGCGGACCAGCGCGTCCACGCCTGCAGTCATGACCACTTGCCCAGCCGGAAAACGCGAATCGGCGACAACGCTCACAAAGACTGCTTCGATTGCCATGGTGTATCTCCTTTATGAATGGAGGGGCCATGGCACCCCACGGGTGACTGGACCCCTGTGGGTGGATGAAAACGACGGCGAACCGTCGGTGAAGAACGACTAACGAATGGTCAACACCTCTCCCCGAGTCGGGGAGTCCGGCGTCATGTCCCATGCCCGGATCACGGGCACGAAGCGGTCGGTAAGGATGCGCGTCTCGGAAACCGAGCCGTCATCCCGTTCCGAGTGTTCCGTGCGCAAGGATTTCTCCTTGTGGGTATCGCCCTTGACGACCAGCACCTTGCCGGTTTTGGAGGTCACGACGCCGGATATCGCGCCGGCCGCAAGGGCCAGGGCGAGATGCCACTGCGACAAGGCGCGCGCCGGGGGCCGCGGCGTTTGCTGCGCCGCGCCCAGGTGCGTGTCGATCGCCGGCCACAACCCTTGCAGGCGCTGGACTTCCTCGGCGAGTTGCTCCGGTTCGAGCGTGACCCGATAGAAGTGCTCGGGTTCGACCGGGGACGCCGGGACCATGTAGGGTAGAAACGGCCATTCAGACGACAGTTCCGCCGCCTCGACGGCCCCGCTTCCGATCTGCAGCAGCCGGCTGCGGGCCGATTTGACCCTCGCCGATTCCTGCTCGCGCTGACGTATGCGCTCGCCGAAGATCACGACCTGCTTGAACTGCGTTTCCACCGCACGGTAGACGCGCAGGTTGACGAAGTGGCGAGTCAGCCAGCCCACGAACTCGGCATCGAGCACGTAGTGCGGCATGATGAGCACCAGCACGCCCGAGTACTGCAACATCGGCACGCTGCGCTGATAGAACAGCTTCTCCAGCCGGGGGCGGCCCTGACCCTGGTAGCCGATGTTGCCATCGGCGCCGCGGGACAGATCGCCGTAAGGCGGGTTGAGAAACAGCAGCCCAAAGGACTGGCGGGAAATCACCGTGTCCATCAAATCGCTGTGCAGACAATGATCGACGAGTCGGCGCGAATGGGCTGCGCGTTCCGCGTCGTACTCGACGGCATAGGCCCGAACACGCTCGCGCCCGAGGGCGTGAGCGGCTTCGGCAATCGCTACGCCTTCGCCGGCGCAGGGATCGAGGATGCACATGGAACCGTCCCCTGGCTGGGGCGCCAGTGCGGACAGCACCTTTTCCAAAGTGGCTTCGTCGGTCGGGAAGTACCCGGCCCTGGCGAAGTTGCGCGCAAGGCGCGGAAACATCAGAGCCATACAATCTCCTGTAGAGAAGTTAAAGAAAAGCGGGCATGTGCGGCGCACATGCCCGGTGGGAGGCATCAAGCGCGCCGCCGTCGCGGTTTGCCCGAAGCCCGTTCGTGCTGCGAAACACCCAGCGTTCCGTTGCGGATCAGATCGCCCAGCGCCGAGGTCAGCGCCGGAACGTCAATGGTCAGCCGATGACCATGCAGCGGGCCAAGGCCGAATGGCAGGCGGGTCAGCATCTCCCGCCTTTTCAACAGCGCCAGCACGACGTCGCGCCAGTGATCGAGCAGCGGCAGCGGGCAGGTTTCCCGCACCAGCGCCCACAGACGTTCGGTATGGTCCGACACCGCATTGGGCACCAGAACCATTGCGGATGCGTTGGCCTTGTCGGGCTTCACGCAGCGCCGGTCGTAGATCCACAGATGGACCAGGGAACCGAACAACGTGCGTCGGAAAGCGCGCGTGGTGCGTTTGTCCAGCTTGTCGGTGTTGCCGACAATAACCGGGACCGACACCCCTTGCTCGGTGACAAGATGAAACTGGTCCAGACCCTGCTCGGACGGACCCAGGGTCAGCCGAGCCAGGAACTCCTGGACGGCGGTGTCACGCGCCCAGACGGACAGAAAAACGAGATTGCTGTTTTCGTCGGCGATGCAGCCGTCGGCCACGAGGTCGGGGCATTCATCGACGCGATACAGCGGCTGCGGTGGTAACGATGGGGGCATGTCAGTGTCCTCTTGAGTTGAGAGGCACCCGTGCCCCGCGGGGCGAAACGAGTGCCCCGGTTGGGTGAATGACGGTCCGAATCAGACCGGCTCAAATTGCCGGCTGTGCGGGTTGTAGCGACGCGCTGCGAAGCCTTTGCGAATCGGCGTGAAGCCTTTCTGATAGATGTTGCGCAGGTACTGGCTGCGAAAGATCAAGGCTTTCCGCGCCTGGTCCTCGCTCAGCCCATTGGCAACAAAATGCTCAAACAGCTCGATGTCCGATGAAGACTCGTCATTCGACAATTGATCTTCTACGAACCGAAGGACGTCTTCTGGAAGTGACGAAAGAGCCGGGTCCATGAATGCTCCTGTTATGAAAAGACCGGAGTGCTTCCCCTTTGGGAAAAGCACCCCGGCGGGTGGATGAAACGTCGCAGGAGGCGACGGATGATTTCAGTTAGAGGCGAGATGCCAGTCCTGAGACAACGGTGCGAACTTGTAGCCCAGGGCGTTGAGACGGGCGCTCTGCTGACGCAGCACACGACGCTCGACAGTGGCATCAAGCTTCACGATGGCGCCCAGCGGCCAGAGGATTCCGAACAGCGCGGCATCCTTCTCGGTTGCGGCCTGCTTGTCCTGCTTGGCCGGCCTGGCCGGGAAGTTCACGCTGAACGGCGCGGTATAGACGAAAGGGCGAGCGGATGCCGAATCCTTCGCATCAATAGTGGCTGAGGCGACGGATAGCGGCGGCCGCACTTCCTCGGTGGTCCGCTCAAAAAGAGAAAGTTGCTCGGTCACGGTAGGACTCCTGGTTGAAAAAGAGGAGTCCATTCCCCACCGGGGTTTGGACCCCAGTGGGAAAAGTAAAGCGATGGGCCAGAACGAAACGCTTGCCAAGAGCGATTCAGTGAGTAGCGACCTTGCGTCCCGACAACACCTTGACGCGAATCTGCCGCCAGGTGCCGTCGTCGATCAACCGTTCCAGCGTCTCGCCGAGCATGTCGAAAAGCACCAACTCGACCCGCTCGATCAGTTCACCATCGCGGCGCGTTTCTATTGCATAGGCGTCAAAGCCCCGGTCATACAAGACGTTGACCTGCCCCTGGAACTTCGACGTGGCGACGGTAAAGCCTATCGCCGGAGGGGTTGCGATGATGTCGGCGGGTGCCGGATCGACCCAGGTGAAATCACGGGCACCGGCGTCCACCAAGAGGTGCGTAATGCGCCGGAACCCATCGGGCGCCGGCAACTCCTCCAATTGACGAATGAGCTCCTGAAGCTGATAGCACTTCGGCTCGGGTATCGGCAGCTTCGCCGGTGCCGCGCCAAGAACTACCGATTTCACCGTGTAACGCTGACCGTCGCCGAACGTTTCGGTGCGCTCTTCCGGGGTATCGGCCCGCAAACCGTCGAAACGGCGACGGGCGTAAGGCTCGACCCGAACCTTGGCGCCCACAAACGGGACTTCTGACATCAGCGTCAGGTCCAGCACCGCGAATTCGGCACGGCCTTTCTTGACGACGACGGCGTCATCTGTCTTCGCGATCACCGTCCCCTCGAAAGGCTGGGGGTCGATATGAAACCCAAGCGCCGACGTTTTAGGTTGCCCGTCGAAAATATTGAACTTGAACCGCCGAACGTTGCTCGGCACATGGCCGTTGACGAGGGCGGGTAACTGCTGACGAATTGCTTGACTATCCATGCTGGTGCTCCTTATGAGAATCGCGGAAACACCAGAGCCCCGAAGCGGGGATGGATATCCCCGCTGGGGTTAAGAAATGAACCACCCGGAAAAGCCACCGGGTGGCGCTTTGCGCCGGCGAAGGATGTGACCCTTCGCGCGGCGCCGTGTGCATTACAAAATCAAACCGCTTCGGCGATTTCCTTCCACTCGCCCGCAGACAGCTCGATCAGCTTCCCGCCCAAGGCTTCGAACTCGGTTGCCCGGTCGTAATCCTCGACGTCTTCCGCCGTATGGGTCACGGCATTGACCACGCCGTAGGCGGAAAGCGCGCCGCCGGCCACCAGGTGACGCAGCACACCGGCCCGCTCCGACTCATTGAGCGAATAGCGATTGGCAAGCACTTCGACCGACTTCACGGGGTCGCCGGTCAGCTTGATATGCAGCGTCTGCTGCATACGCTGCGCAATCTGCCGGAAGGTCGCCTCGGATACAGCGGCCTCGACCACATCCCGCACCTTCAGGAAAAACGCCTTGTCGTCGGCGGCAAGCGTGTCGTCCCGAAAGACGTTCATGCTCTCCGCTTCCGACGTCAGCGCCCGGCCGACATGCGTCTTTTTCAAGGAATGGTCCGCCGCGATCAAGCCATTGCGGCAAACCAGCCGGTACACGAGCGGCTGCACCGACAAGGTGCCGCAGCCCACTTCCGAGTTGGTAATCACGATCCCGGCCTGCACGACGTCGCCAGGAGCGATCTCGTACTCGACCCGAGGAGTTACAACCTTGATGTACATGCGAGTTTCCGTCAGCTCGACCGATTCAAACCGCGCGTCGGTGAGCTTCTGGAGCATGGGCAACACGTTCTCGGCGAGATCGTAGTTGTCCAGGCGCCGGTAGCGGTCGGACAGCACCGCCCGGACCCTGTTGTCGAGGATACGGATCATTCGGCGATCCGTGTCCGCCTGCAGCCATGTGTTGACGTTGCGATCGAGCAGCGCAGGCTGTTCGGTGCGCATCCGCTCGAAGTACGCGAATGGAATTTTCAGCTTATCCGCCAACTGCCGGCGCGCGAGCTCGGTGACGCGGTATACGCCACCGACCTGCTTCGCGTCGATGACCATCTGAAACCCGTTGTCGGGATCGGTGCTGCACTGAAGGAGCGACGATGGAACGACCAGGTCCTGCTTGGTCGCGATCTGGCGCTCAAGTTCGGCTGCGAGGTTGGTAATGGAACGTCCGTTTTTCATTCTGATGCTCCTGATAGAAACGCAGAGACACCAGAGCCCCGGGCGGGGATGGACGTCCCCGCTGGGGTTAAAAGCGACCGGGGAAATCCGGGTCGCTTGTTTGAATGGCTTGGAGGAAGCACGTCCCCCAAGCCGTAGGTGGAACTACAGCAAACCGCGCTCCGCGAACGACATTACGGAGCCGCCGCCGACGACGAAGTGATCCAGCACCTTCACATCGACCAGGGCAAGCGCCTGCTTCAACGCCTGCGTCAGCATTTCATCGGACCGGCTCGGTTCGGCAACGCCGGAAGGATGGTTGTGCGCGAAAATGATCGAGGCCGCGTTTCGAAACAATGCACGCTTGACGACCTCGCGCGGGTAGACGCTCGTCTGGGTCAACGTCCCTCGAAACATTTCCTCGGAGGCAATGACACGATTCTGCGCACTCAGAAATATGGCAAGGAATACTTCGTGCTCAAGTCCGTTGAGCTGGACCTGAAGATACTGGCGCACCATAGTCGGCGACGACAGCACGTCACTGTTGCGCAACCTCTCGCACAGGGAACGACGAACTAGCTCCCGTGCTGCCTGAAGCTTGAATGCCGCACGCGGCTTCACATACAGTCCGAGGGCGCAGTCGTTCAGCAGTTTTTCTAAGCTGCCACCAGCACGCTCGTATATGTGCGTGCCGGCCTTTCTTCCAATCATGAGGGCGAGCAGCTCGACGTCCGACATGCCCTCTAGCGCTTGATGCATGGTGCTCTCCTTTTGAAAAAGGGGAACACCTTCCCCAGGGGAAGAATGTCCCCCGAGGGTTGAATGAATCGTGCATCTGACTCACCTTCTGTTGCGACTTCCTGACGAGTACCTCCAGACCTTGCGGTCCCCGGCTTTCAGGAGATCATGCCGGCTTTCAAAATGCGTCCCGCATGGCGGGCCGCCTAAGAACCGTTACCTGCTTGGCTCTACCGGAGGCGATCCACGGATTCGCCTCCGGTAGAGCCCCTCATTTAGGAGAGGCTCCCGCCGGCCGCCGCTCAGGACATCAAGATGGCGATGTCGATGAGATTGGCGAGCACGACGCACAGCAGCAACAGCTTGAGATTGCATACGACGTTCCACAGGGCAGCTTTCATGTCGCTCTCCTTTGCAGGGTTGGGGGCTTTCACCGATGGGTTGACCCATGGGTGAAAGCCCCGCCCCGAAGGGAGAGGCTTTCGGTGGTCAAACGACCGCTTGCGCGATCGCGATGACCTGAGAGAGAACGACGATCAGGACCATGAGCTTCAGGTCCGTCACGACGTTCCACAGTGCGTTCTTCATCGGAATCTCCGTGACTGCGGGGAAATTCCCCCCGAGGAGAAAATCTCCCCTCGGGGTGAAAGAACGGCCGCCGCGCAATGAACTAGGCGGTGGCGGCTTCGGTTTCGGTCTCCGGCAATTCCACCGGCGCGCCGTCAACCTTCGCTGACTTGATCCGCAGGAGGCGTCCCTTGATGGAAACGCCGGTCTGCCCCTGACGCTCGCCCTTTTCGAAGGTGAATGCTTCGGGATAGATATCGCCGATCCTGAAACGCACGAGCACGCGCTTTTCCGCGGTCACATGCGGCTCCAGAATCTCGACGATCTCCTGGACCTTGGCACCGCTCACACGACAATCGAACTTCGTGTAAGCGACGTCACTGCTCGCTCCGCGCAAAGCCGCGACGGTGCAAGCCATGAACTCCTGACCCTTCTTGCCTTTCGGCTTGATAGTCCGGACGCGATTGAGATACCCGACGCCTTCAACGTGAAGGTTGAAGAACGACGGCTGTTCCGACGACTGCTGTTGCTGTTGCACTTTCGCTGCCATGATGGAGCTCCTCTTAAAAATTAAGGGGAGCCCATCTCCCGTCCGGGGGATGAACTCCCCGACTCGGGATGAAGCCTGACGATTACCTCCAAGCCTTGCGGCCACCAGTTCTCAGGAGATTTGCCCGGTTTCTGCTGCACCAAAAAACGATTCCATTCTGCTCACGAAGCGCGGCCGCTGCTGGCCGAAACGTGGCCCTTACAAGGGCCACGTTTCCTCTATCCTGGGGTCTTGCCCGGCTCTCGTGGGGGCTTGTAGCCGACCTCGGACAGGCGCGACAGGCTGAGGAACAGCTCGTCCGCGTCCAGATACAAGGCACGGCGCTCTTCCTGGGTTTCCGTCGCCGTCCAGCGGCTTTCACTCAGGTGGCCGACGACGTGTACGCGAGCACCCTTCTTCACGAACTGCGCGACCTCCGGCGCCCGGCGCTCGCCCCATACGTTGACATCGAGCCAGAAACCGCCTGCCTGCTCGACGCCGCCTTTTCCGTCCTGCCGGTAATCGTCAAAGAACACGCGCAGGTCGGCGACCTGGCGCTCCTCCTTGCCCACCATGACCGTCTTGAGGGTCGGCGCGATACCAACATTCCCCGTTCCGCGAAACTCGTTCGACATATCAGCTCCTTCAGGTTGGATGACACGCATCAGATCAGCTCGGCTTCCGAAAGCCCTGCCAAGTCGGGAGCCGTCAGCTTCGCCTCCTGCAACAGGCGAAGCTCCGCCTCGGTGGGGCGCACCCGCCGCCGCGTGTGCCGGGGCGCGCTCGCGCCGGTCATGACCTCGCGTGGCAACTCGCCGAAAAGACCCACCACAGCGGCGACACGCTTCTGGCCGTCCGGGTCAGCGCCCTCCAGGAAGTCCCGACGGGACAGCGGACGCAACACGTCGCGGAAGAGGTAGCTTTCCCAGCGGATGGGCTCCAGAAAGAGCGCGCGGATGCGGCGCGTGATGTGGCGGATGGCAGCATGTCCATCGACATCACTCATGCGGTCCTTGTGGACCAGCGACTTGATCATGCGGACGAAGTAGTCGTACTCGACCAACAGATCGGCGGTCGCGTAGCCGTATGGGCTCCGGAAACCCAACTCCACCGTCTTGGGGCTGCGGGAAGCCATAACCGACAGCGCGAGGCCGCGCTGCTTGAGTGCCGCGATGGCGGCCTCGCGCTCCCGAATGGCCGTGCCGAGTTGCCCGCGTAGATTGACGACACCGTCGTAGGCACGAATCAGTATCCAGTCCGCATAGGGGTTATCGCTCTCCGAGAGGTACCACATCGCCTTCAAGGTCGCGGCGAAGCGCACGCCACCCGCAATGGAAACGATCTGGCCCGCGGCGTTCGCGCGCCGGCCAAGAAAGAGCCGGAAGGCGTCGCGGGTGTGCAAGGTCATGGTGTCGGGCGCCTCGTCCGCGAGGTGGCCGACCTCAATCCCCCGGTCCTTAGGTGTTGCCGTAGCCGTCTCGCCGGCCATTTCTGTTGCGTCAACTTGACTCATGGCAAGTCCTTCTCATAGTGCGTGGCTCTCGTACTCGGCGACCACGATCTCCAGCACCTCGATGGATAGGCCGGGAAACGACTGGTGCAGCTTGAGGTAACGCTCCCTGAGATGAAGCGGTCCAAGCGCTTCCCATGCGCGCCAGATGCGTTCGCGCATAGCCATCTCGGGCAGCCGTTGGCGGCCGTCACCCCTGCGCACGCCAAACTCGCGTCGCCGCGCCAGGGTGAGCTTGTGGCGCATCTTGAAGAGCCGCTGCATTAGGCGCCACGACGCGCCGTTCCGAAGAAAATAGTCCTCGACCGCCTTCAACTCACTGCTGACCGCAATCGCACGTAAACCCGCTTTCAACGTTTCCGGGTCCACGGCGACGCCGATCAGCGGTGCACGCATGCGCGCTAGCCGATGAAGGTCGATCGTGCGCAGTTCCTGCAGGCGGTCGAGTTGCCGGTCGTCGATGCCAGCGGCCCGGAGCAGCTCGGGATCATTGCGCTTTATCCGTGCGGCGATGTGGCTGAGAAGCATGAGCCGTAGGTAGGTATCCTGGAGTTGCAGCATCATGAATCTCCGGAACCATACGATGGCAGGCGCGCAGAGCGGGCGGCCTTCGCGAGGACCACTAATTCCCACACCGTGGCCGCCGCAGGATCGTTCCCATCGAGGAGCCAGTCCAGCAGCGTACGGTCCTGGGTGATCGCCGTCGCCAACTCGGCAGCCCAGTTGAATGGACGGTCTGGCGTGGCATTCGGCCGCCCTAGCTGGCCGGCAAGAAGCACAAACAGCCACCAGGCGCGACGCTGCATCGGGTTCAGATCAGTCTCCGGCACGTCCATGTAGTAGCCGAGCGGCGCATCAGCGGACACGCGCACGTATTCGTGAACGCCTGTCAGCTTGGCACAGCGCGTTACGCAGGCCATCATCGCTTCGCGGACGGACTCCGGCGACGATGTGACTTGCGGCTTTTCCCGAGCGGCCGAAGGTTGGGGAGTGCTCGTGTGGAGTTCGGCGTGCGCCAGTTCCAGCGTTGCCTCCCGCGGGTCGGCCGCCTGCTCCTCGGTATTCGCTTGTGCGAGCAAGTTCTCGATGCTGGATTGCGGCGAGCGCGCCATAATTTGCAGCACCATGCGAAGCTTCTCCACCCGCTCGCCCAGGTGTTCTGCAAGCGCCTCGTCGCAATCTCGGCAAAGCGTCTCGGCATCGAAGCGTCCCTGCTTCGTCCAGCGGGCGACATGACGCACAAAGGCGGGCTCGAATACGCCGGCATAGAGTTCGGCCTCCCCCGAACCACCTCGCATTTGGGCGTAGCGCTTTAACGTGTTGAGGTGTGGCTGAAGTTGCCGCACGTGAAGTCCTGTGAGATCGACGATTCCTTCGCCCAATGTCCGCAACCGGCTGGTTGCAAAAAGGCAGTGCGTAAGGGTGGAGAGATTCACGGTCAGGCCCATGGCACGGAGCTCGTCGTCGAACTGGCGAGTAGATAACGTGCGTCCCTGCTCTCCTTCTATCTTCGTCTTGAGCGCCGAGATTCCAATGGCTTTGTCCCAGAAGCCCATGTCGCCGCGCAGATCGTTTTCGATCAGATGCGCGCTGAGCACGTGACTTTCAGAGCGCCAGGGACGAAACACGACCGTGATCTTCTCGAAGCGCGGATCGCGGGTTTCCGCCCAAAGCTCCTGAGTCGCAAGGAGCCGGGTGTTTCCTCCAGCCTCGGTGATGTAGTGGGCCGAGCCCGGGCGGCGTGTGACCGTCAACGGTGTGCGGATGCCACCCGAACGAATGGATTCCTTGATTTCGTCGAACCGTGGATTCCGCGTTCGCCTGGGATTGTCTTCATAGGTGCGAACTTCGTCTATCCCGACGACGATCGGGCATTCGTTGGCCGGTATAACTTGGTCCGGCAAGCTGTTGGCGTTGTTCTTGGGATTTCCCACCTGCAGCGATTCCGCCACGCGGCGCTGCATGCTTGCAGCGTCGCTCACTGACGTTATTACGCCGCCGCGCATTCGTTGTTGAACCCTCATCGGATGTCCTCCCGGGCCAGGAATCCTTCAGCAGACTTTCCGTGAAGGTCGGGAATCAGCTCCCAGACAAGCTGATGCATCGTGGCTGCCGCGCTCAGCATCGGACCCAGCCGGTGACGCTCATGTCTATGAACTGGAACACGCAATGTGGCCGCTTCCTTGTAAGCCTTCGCATGTGGCACCACCGTGTTGAGGACGGAGACGCGGGCCGGCAAGGTGGAGAGGTCATCGCGAAGTGCCGCGGCAATCAGCCGTGCGTCGTTGGTCCGGTCCTGACGGTAGATCACCGCCTTGATGGGCGGAAGCGGCGCCCCGAGGGCTGCGCTCGGTGAAAGCCGACTGAGGAGTTCCAGCGTGCCGTCCCTAAATTCCCGCGCCGAGAGTATTTCCGGGGTAATCGGCGAGATAAGTACATCGGCAGCGAGGACCGCGGCATCCTGAAGCGGTCCGACTGCACCTTGCGTGTCGATCAAGACACAGTCATATACATTTGCGACCGTCGGCGCCTGTAGGGCAAGCCGCAGCCGTACGCCGCGGTCGATGCGGGTTAAAAGCCAGTGCGGGAGATTGCCCTGCGGGTCATCGGATAGAACGATGTCAAGGTTTTCGTACACCGTCGAGCAGATGCACTTTGTATTG
>VFQN01000366.1_pt1 | contig 89092 bp, 141 predicted proteins | sample 3512371 | NCBI WGS metagenome assembly VFQN01 (sample SAMN10412370, study PRJNA504923) | tailings metagenome | isolation source: Replicate 2 from Balatoc abandoned mine | place: Philippines: Itogon, Benguet | collected 2017-08-28
TTGATGGTACCATCCTCAGGCAATAATTATCACTGTGGGAGATAAGCCCACGAAAAAAAAAAAAAAAAAAAGTCAAAACGTGACCACTATAGGCGTGGCAGGGGCACGCCAACACCAATGCATGGAAGCGGCACGCAGTACATGCCTTCCTGCATGCAACATGCAAACTTGCATGCATACGGCAGTATCAGGAGTCGCAACTCGCCAGACTTCCAGCGCTCTCCTGCGCTCCCCTAGCCCCACGCCACCCTCTCCGCTACGCCGCTCACCCGCCTTATCCACTCCCCACGCTTCATCGCCCCTCGTAAGTACTTGATGCAATCCTTACCAAAACGCTGCACCCGCAGATCCTCATCGTCACCGACGACCAGGACGACCTCTTCAACAGCACGCACCCGCACTACATGCCCGCGCTTGACAAGTGGATGGGCCAGCGCGGCACCCGCCTCACCAACTTCCTGGCCTCCACCGGCGTGTGCTGCCCCGCCCGCCTCAACGTCCTCACCGGCCAGTACGCCCACTGCCACAACGTCACCGGCAACTCCTCGCCCAACGGTGGGTTCTGCCATACCGGTACGCTTGTACCATGGTAATAGCCGTATGCCACTTCACCTGGCATTGTACACAGGTGTCATGTCGCTGGGACTGCAACGATTGCGTGCACGAGTGCTGCGTGCTGGAGGGCAGGTGCATGCCAAGGACAGCTGTCAACTGGGCCAGGTGTTACACTCGGTCCGGGTCCATGTTCGTGTGCGTGGTTCGTGTACGGAACCGTCCAGGACCTGCATTGTGTGCAGTACCGATGACCAAGGCACCGAGCGCGTTGCGGTTGGGCATTCGTGCCACGTCTTAAACACATACCGCAACCTGTGATGCACGTGGTTACAGGTGGCTTTGCTGCTTTCCGGCGGTACGAGCTGGACCGCAACTGGCTGCCGCTGTGGCTGCAGCAGGCCGGCTACAATACCTACCTCGGTGAGCAGAAACCGTGCGGTGCCGAGACTGCTGGCGTTGGAAAGAGGTTGCGATTTGGTACCGCGGCATCTAGTACGCCACCGGTACCTGTGCCCCAAATGCAGAGTCGCCCTCACCGTAGTTTGGCAGCACGCGCAGTATGGAGCTTCTGCTCTCCTGCGCATGGCTGCCCTCGTGCTAATCGACGAAGAGTTTTGTAGTACAGTACCACATCCAGATCCACAATGCCTCTCCGCTGTCCCTGAATCACGTGCAGTTGGCAAGTTCCTCAATGGCTACCTGTCCACTGGCAAGGAGGCCGACCCCTACCTGCCCCGCGGCTGGACCGTGCACGATGCCCTGTCCACCAACCCCTATGTGTACATCCGGCCATGCTTCGCTCTAAATGGCGCGCCCGAGGTGTGCACGAGCGTCTACCAGACGGACCTGCTGCAGGAGAAGGTGCTGGGCCACCTGGGGTAAGTGCTTGGTTGCGGAACTGGAGCATAGTGGGCAGTTGGGGCAGGAGGCAGGTGGTGGTGTGGAGTTTGCGCATGCGCACTGTATGCAGCCCGTCGCCCACCACAGCTCCGCGTGGCGGGCACTGCCTTCATCAGGTGTGCATCAGGGTGGCAGTAGGCCTCAGTTGATAGCACAGATGGTGTGTCTGGACTGCACGGCGTACTGTAGCGTACCGTAGTCGCCATCCAGCACAGTACGGAAGAGCACATGGCACGCCAACATGGCCGCGACGCAAGCTGCTGACCTTCCACCTGCCGTACTGCTGCCGTACAGGGACGCCCTGAAGTCGCCCAACCCCTTTTTCATGTACGTGGCGCCAGTGGCGCCACACCAGGCGGGCGGCGCGCCGCCCCTCCCAGCGAAGCGCCACCAGTACCTGTACGCCAACGAGACGGTACGCAATGTGCATGGTGGGGGCGTGACAGGCAAGGGCGTGGCGAGGGTGGGGGCGGCGCGGTTATTACTGGGCCGGACCCAAGGAGGTGGCACAAAGCGGGCTCAGCCTGATGTGGTGGAATTGTGACAGTTTGAAGACCTGCACTGTCCGCACCTGCTAGCATGTCTCACGTGTGCGGTAGTTACGGTTACATATGGTGAGGAAGGGCATCTGCACGCAAGGCTGTTTCCCAGCTACAGGTGGCATGCTGCTGCGTCTTGCCTGTATTACCCTTGCGAAAGCTCTGGGCCAGCGGGTTGCCGACGCCCGACCTAGCACGCAACTGCTTCGGGCATGCCCCTGCCCACCCAACACGCACAAACCCAATTGATCGCCGGCAGCACCATGCAAGATGCCCAAGATTATCCCATAGGATAGAGCAACCATCGCCAACCTGTCGTACTGCCGTACTGCCGCAGATCACGATGCCCAAGGGCCCCAACTACGGCGCCCTGGACCCCGCCATCCCGCTGGAGCCCGTGGATGACATTGACGCCGCCACGCCAGACCTGGAGCACTTTTACCTGCAGCGCCTGCGCTCGCTGCGAGCCGTGGACGAGATGCTGGACGCCATGTGTGAGTCACCAGGCAGTTAGCGGCTAGTGGTTGGCGGCTGTTGCCGGTGTATCCACCAGTGCACTAGTGGCTGTGGCGGAACGCCGGGCCCCTCGATCGATTGTTGGTTGTGCGGTTGTCAGCGCCCCCTAGCTCCCGCCGGCCTGCAGGGCTTGCGTCTGCAAGGAGCTGACCGCAGCCTTAGCCACAAGCTCTCAGGTCGCTGCAGCATACCCTCATCCGCCCGGGCCCAAGCACGTGCCAAGCATTGCATGTGCATTGCTGAACCTGGCTTGACGCCCTCCACCCCCTGAGCGCTCCTGTTCGTGTCCATCTCTGCCTGCAGTCGAGAAGCTGGAGGCGGCGGACGCCCTGGACAGCACGTACGTCATCTACACGTCTGACAACGCGCTGCATCTGGGCCAGTTCAGCCTGACGGAGGGCAAGGCCACGTCCATCGAGGAGGATGTGCGCATCCCCCTCTACGCAGTGGGCCCGGGCATCGCACAGGGCGCAGAGACGCCGTACCAGGCCAACCTGATCGACCTGGCGCCCACCATCATGAACCTGGCAGGTGAGGGAGGGTGACGCAGGGCGGGGGTTAGGAGGGGGGTTTGGCTGTCTGTTGGAAGACGTGCGGATACGTGGTTGCAAGCAGGGCGGTGAGTGATAGCGCCACTAGCGCATCCTGGCGTATGCGTGTGAGACCCGTGGTGCATGAACCGCGCACGCTGCCAGGCCTACTGGGCGAGAACCGTGCATTCTGCAACCGCATAGCGCTGCCTTTTACCTGCAGGCCCCCCCCCCTTTTCATACTTGGGACACGAACTTCACCTCGCGCCTGTCGTGTCCCCAGCCCCTCGTGCTCCTTTCCCACTGAGCGCCAACCCCTTACTGAACCCTGCCCTCCCAGGCCTGCCCATCCCATCCATAGTGGACGGAATCGTGCTGCCCATCAGCTCCAGGCTCATGTCCGCGCATGTGAACGCGCTGGCGGTTGCGACCGCCAACGGCGCAGCACAACCGCCAACCGTCACGCCCAGCCTCCTCAGCAGCTGGCGCCGAGATGCGTGAGTGGACCACTTGCAATAACGTCAGATTGCCCGCATTACCCAACAGCACCCACGTCCTTGCCGACACAGGACACACTCTGTTCGTCATCGATCCTTGCCTTGTACCGTTCAAGCTGTGGGATTGGGCACCCCGCGTTGCCAGCACTCATACACGCAGGCATGGGTTGGCGCCCAGACGCTTAGCCACGCCAGCCACAGAGCCTGAAGCCAAACCTCCTTGCTTCTTTCCCCCCTTGGACTCCCCTGCAGCATGCTCCTGGAGGCGTGGGACTCTGACGGCAAGGCCACCACCAAGGGCGTGGTGTTCAAGTCGCTGCGCGTGTGCTCCGACTTCCTGGCCTTCCCAGGCAGCGGCAGGGCCCGCAGCGGAGAGTCCAGCCGGTACTCATCGGACCCGGGCAGGTGGGTCATCGTGGGTGTGGGGGGCACGGAGTGGAATCGTGGATGCGGTGGTGGAGCCGGGGTGGGCGTGGTGCAAGGCGCTGCGCTGGGATGGGCATGTGGGACTCCGGAGTCCGGCAGCTGGTGGAAGCTGGGTGCACCCGTTGTTGGCAACTGGGGTGGGAAGGAGCGGACCTGGATGAGTCTCCCAAGCCCCCACGGATGGAGGGTGGGTAAACGGGTGCTCCTGGTGTGCATGCCTTGGCCAAGCGCTGCAGTGCTACGCTCGGGGAGCAGGGTAGGTGGCCGCACGGCCTGCATGCATCGTACCGCCCGGTGCCTGCTCCAAAGCGCCCGACGGCTTCTGTACTGCAAATTGTGAATGACTGTGCGGCGCCGTACGGCATGGTGCTATCCAGACGCGCGTCATTTGCAACGCCGCCAACATGTGACCCGCTGGTATGCAACCGCAGGGCATGCTACAAGTACACGGTGTGGTGCTCTGGAGCCAAGGAGCTGTACGACTTGTCGGTCGATGCGTACGAAGTGGACAACAGGTGGGCGGATGGGGTGCGGGGCGCATCACAACTTCTCTATGCCAGATGCCGGACCTTGCGCAGTACAGCCCGTGTACGCTGGGCAACTGTACGGCAGCCTTTAGCTGCACCGTTTGTCATGTGTGCCACTATTGAATGTCTGTGGACTCAGAGCCCGCCCTGATGGATGCTGCTGTACTGATATTGTTTGAACTGCCTGCAGGATTGGCGATGCTGACGGCGCGTTCCTGGACCGCCTGGACGGCGTCATGTCGGCGCTGGTGCACTGCAAGGGCAACACGTGCCGCAGCCCCTACGCGCTGCTGCACCCGGGGCAGAACGTGATGAGCTTCACACAGGTGCGCAGTAGAGTCAGGGTGCGGAAAGATACTGCGCTGCAGGTGCAAGCACACATGGGACGCTGGTGCCGAGAGCCGAGGGTCACAGCAAAGCTTTGACAGCATGGACCAAGGAGGCGAGTAGGGCATTGTGGTACCGGCACTCCGGGGCTATGTAGGGCTGTGAGTTCTTACGCCTGTGCTTGTGCATTGTTACTGCGATTGCAGGCCATGGACCCCAAGTACGACAGGATGTACAGCAGGCTGCAGAAGTTCCGGTACATCGCGTGCCGTAACGCCTACGTACGGGACAACGAGCTCACGTGGGCGGTGCCGGGAAGTAGGAAGTAAACAGCGGCAGCAGGTGCCCCAGCACGTGGGTCGCAGGCTGGCTTTAGAGTACCTGCACCTGGCCTACGCGGGTCAGTGCAGCTAAGCGCAAGACATGCCGGCGGTAGGGCAGTGCTGGCTTGGCGATTGAAGCGTGGTCGGTGCAGACGCGGTATTGACACTGGGCGCGGTGTCCACTGCTGGAGGTCTGCAGGAAGGGGTGTGGTCCGGGGCCGCAAGGGGCATTGGCACGTGTGTGTGCGTGTGCGCGCGCACCAGCTGCACTATGCAGATACAATGCGTGGAGCCGGAGTTATTGAGCAAGTGCCGGTGAAGATTGTCACCGTCCGAACTTAGGTATCCCGTTAGTAGGGCTGGCCTCAACTGCACCGATAACATGGTGCGTTGGGATGGGCCCCTGAACCCAATACTACTGTGTGCGGAAACGGGTCCGCTCGCTGTGCCGGCACTCCTTTAGCACACCTGATCCGCAATTGGCGCGGCAGGTGACTCCATTAGCAGACGTTTGTCAGGTTTTCTTGGCCTGCTGTGCGGTAGGTGGTCCTCATGGCATCCAAAGACCAGACGATTGATTGATTGATGTGCACGGAATGCGCGTCCATGACTTGCATTGCCTCCCCAACGTGCTCACCTGCGATACAGCGGGCTATAGTGCTATGTTGACTGGTCAGGAATGCTTTGTGAGATACCCTGACCTTTCTGTAAACTGGGCGTGTCACCATGCCAGACCTTGCACGCCTGCGATGCATGCCGTGCCGTACCTGCTGCTCCTGTTACGCCTTGGTGCTGTCAGGTGCTGTGCCCGTGTGGGCCTCTGATGTTGACAACAGACCCTTGTGTATGGCGTCTCATGCCGGCCATAGCATAACTGTAAATGAATTCGTGCGTCGCCTGGCCGGGGACTAGGGCGTTGACAACCCAGGGGTGTGCCGTAACTGGGTTGTTCTCTAGTACCAGCTGTTCAGCCGCGCGAAGCCCAAAGATGCATTTGCGCACACAGATTGGGTCGCCAGTATTCACTGTACGTTTTTACGGCAGTTCAGCTTGTGTAAACGCATTCTCTGCTGTTTTGCGTCAAACGAAGTCTACCTAGTACAAATTGAGCCCATGCCAGGAAAGCCTTGTAACGATAATATAGTACATAAATATATTTATGATTGTTGACCCGGAGGCAGAACGTCGCAGGACGGTCTGCGGACTGCACCATGCCGCGAACTCGAAGTGACGCGTGACAAGGCCAGAGGGCGCCAGTCTGTGCCGTAGCTGCACATGACTGACTTGGGCCCTTCAGCTAAGGCGCTAAGGCCAGTAGATAATGCAGCAGCTGGAGTGCCACCGGGGGCCCTCTCGTGGGCGACCGTGCACAGCTTCTCGGAGAAGGAGCACGGGCAGGCAAAGTGCGCCTGTGTGTCGGGGCAGCATGTCTACACGACCAGCCGAGCTGGGGTCAGGCGCTGGGATACCACGACAGGAAGGTGTGTGATAGCGGTGCATGGTGGTAACACTGCGGACAACACGCAGCAGGTCGGGTGGCGTAGCACCTGGAGTGAAGTCTGCTGCGCTGGGCCCGCAGCAGCTGGAGCATGGAACAGCCTGCACAGCAGCGCCGGCGCAGTGTTGCATCCGCTGTTACAGCACGTTTCAGCAGCACATGCCTGGGGTTGGCACCCTCCTGAACGCCACCCTGGCCCCCTGACCTGTGACCGCTCTCTCACCTTCCCCACATGATCCCTGCCTCTCTCAACCCTCCCTTCTGCCTCCTGCGCCTTCACCAAACCCACATGCCCACCAGCTCCTCCGAGTTCGTGCCCGCGGCGCTGCTGCCCGGCCTGGTGCACGCGGTGGCGGTGGTGGGGCAGGCGGTGTGGGTGTGCACGGGGGACGGCAAGGTGGCGCTGTACGATGCGGCAACGGGGGAGCAGACCGTCAAGGTGCGGCGCAGCGGACTGTGGGGCGGGGGTGGTGTGTGTGGGCGCCCAGGGCTGGGAGCAGGGAAGGCGACGCGGACAGGTCGCTGTGCTGCTGGTGCTGGGCTGAAAAGGCGTGCCGCTTGCCCTGTGTGTCACCAGTTGGTCCCGTAGGCGGTGGCACGGTCGGGCCTGTGCTGTTACTTGCCTGCGTGGGTCAGGGTGAGGGGCAGCATAGAGGGGGCAAGAGGCCTGCAGCCTATTCGCGAGAGTGGACGGCGTGTCTGGCATCAGCGGGAACCCGGGCCCTTGAGGCGATGGGCCGGAATGGGCTGATGGTCAGCACGCAGAGAGGTATACCCCGGTCTTCCTGTGCCATGTTGATCCGCCCACAACGCTCTCCGCCCGCCTTCGCAGGCCTTCGCCGCGCACCAAGGCGAGGTGCTGTGCATCGCCGCCGGGCCGGGCAACAAGTACGTCGTCACCGGAGGGGTGGACTTCAACGTGAGCACGGGCAGGAGGGCGCATGCAGCCAGGCAGACAGTGAAACGCATTGCGGAGCTGCGGTGATGCGTACACGCGCATGGCACGGTAGCGCAAAGGTAGCATTGGGGCAGAGCATTACTTACTCAGCTGCCCGAAACATGGTCCTGGGCTGGAAAGCTGTAAGGCGGGTTGTGGAGGGAGACGAGCACGGTGCCTGCTACACACAGGGACGGAGCCCTATGGAGGCGTGGGCGAACGGTTGCTTCGCTTGATCACTTGCTCTATCTCCGTAGGCCAAAAGCTGGTCTCCCTCTGGGACGCTCATTGTGGCCAGCAAGTACCACCACGGGGCGGTGGAGTGCGTGCTGGTGACGCCCCTGGCGCCGCCGCCCCGGCCGCTGTCGGGCAAGGCGGGGGCGGGGGCCGCGGCGGGGGCTGCAGCGGGTGCGGGCGCGGAGGGCGAGGGCGGCGGCAAGGTGTGGACTGGCTCTGCGGACGGCACGGTGTTCTGCTGGCCGGACCCGGGGGGCAGCGGCCAGATCAACGAGGCGGAGGGGAAGTCCATCAAGCTGGAGGGGGGCAAAGGTGAGGGCCAGGCCCTTGCGCGCAGCCGCTTAAGCGCAACGGTGCCAAATCACCACACGGTTTGTCGCGGGCTGTTAAGATGCAGCACCCCCGAAGTTGGGCCGGGTTTGTCCTTTTTACGCCTCATCATTGACCTCGTCGATCTACAGACTTCGTCTGTCGTCCTGCCGCTTAACCCCCGATGCTTCAGCCCATGACTGGCGGAGTGGCGACGGCCTTTCACCTCACCCGCTGCGCCACCGCTTGCAGCCGCCACATCACCTTACTTCCAGTCGGCCTCCGCTGCCCCGCGGCCTGCACACGGCACCACTTTTACCGTTATTGCGCCTCGTGCCCCGCCCCTGTCGCAGTCAAGTCCCTGGCGCACAGCGGCGAGTGCGTGTGGGTGGGCATGGAGGACGGCCGCATCCATGTGCTGCGGCTGGGGGACGGCAGCACGGTCAAAACGCTGCGGGGCGCGCACGCGGGGCCGGTGCTGACCCTGGCGCGCGTGGCGGACCAGGTGGGGAGTGACGAGGAAAGGACGCCGTAGTGTAGCGGGAAGTTTAGAATTTTGCGTGAGAGGTGAGAAGGTGGCTGTGCTCGAGATTGAAGGGGTTTGACGCTGGTCAAGGTGGGCTGCTGTGCGAGCACACGGCAGGGCTGAGCCCAATCCGTGTGCAAGCTCAGCTGGCCAACGGACAGCAGCAAGGGGCGCCGCCGTTGAATGTATCTCGCAACTGGTGAAGCCCACAACGCCGCCGTGGCGCCCGGCAGGTGTGGAGCGGATCTGGGGACAAGACCATCGCCGCGCACGACGCCCGGCCCGGGTCCGCCCCCTCCACGCTGTTCAGCCTGGGGGAGCAGGGCGGCTACGTCAAGGCGCTGCTGGTGTCGGGGTGGACCGTGTGGGCCCTCACCAGCGCAGCATGCAAGGTGGGACGTGGCGGGGACGGGGGCGGGGGTGGCTTCGCAAGAAGCTTGCAGGCTAGCAGCTGCTCTACCCGGAGCTGTGTGATCGGTGGATAACGGTGCTGTGCACCAAATGGAGGTTGGGCAGCAGGGTACACGGGAAATGAACAGCTGAGCCGGCCGGCTTACCCTCGGTCGGCTAACGCCAGGCGGCTATGGTGGCGGGGGTCCCTGCCAGGCGGTTTGAGCTCATTGGCTCGAGGGCCTCAGAGGTTACTGAGTTCCCGGACTATACTTGTGCAGGTGTTCACTGCGGAAAGCATCTGGAAGGCTGAGGCGGTGCGGGCGGAGGGCGCACTGGCGGCGCTGGAGGAGGCGAGGGCCGAACTCAAGGGCCACAGGGACAAGGTGCGGCCAGGGTGCTGGCGGCTGTCTCCTCCGGTGCTGGTGTACAATCCATGCCGGCGGACAGCAGAGAAAGCAATGGCGGTGGCTTGCCTACGTATCATGTAGGACGACTGTTTACACGTCGCTAGCCTGTGTTGGCACGTGGTGACTGAGCAAGATATGTAGCTGGTGCAATATGAGGCGATGCGAGCCTGTACGGGTTATACCGTATTGCTGTACGGCAACCGTGCAGGCTGACGAGGCCTCGGCGGCGGTGGCGGCGACGAAGGCGGCGGCGCAGCAGCAGGGCGCGGAGGCGGAGGCGAGGGCAAAAGAGCTGCAGGTGGGGGCGGCGCAGCTTACCTTTAACAAATCGATGTTGGGACGGGCTGCGTACAATTGCAATATTAGCAACAGCAGCAGCAGCAACAACAATGGGCGCACGTCTTGCATCCTCCTCATTACACGTTCGCCCACACGTTGCTGCATGACTACCTCAAGCCATGCTGCTGCTAAGCCACATGTGTCCTTGGTGACGCCCCGCAGGACCAGCTGGGGTCAGCCAACTCGGAGCTGCAGGCGCTGCGCGACGAGCTGGGGGCCCTGCGCAAGCAGCTGGCGGAGCGCGACGTGGAGCTGGGGGCCGAGAAGGAGGGGCGCAGCAAGGCCGGCGATGAGGCGGCGGCGGCCCTGGCTGCAGCAAGGTGCGTGTGGGCTGGTGAGGCGACGGGGCCGGGAGAAGGACTGTCGCGCGCACCTCAATCTGTGCTAGCATGCACGCTGCAGTAGTAGCAGCAGCAGCAGGTGGGACGGTGTTTGGCCAGTCATTGGGGCACGGCCCACGGTGCTGCGTTTGGATGCAGCGCTGGGGCGCCTTACGGGACACAGGCAAGACTGTAGCACAAGGCCAGCTGCCCTGGAGCGTGTAACCAGCGACGGGAGCAGGCGCTGCGCCAGAGGACTACCGCGGCCTTGGCGCATGCTGATATCTAAGATGTGGGTGCGCATGGCGTGTAGTATGCTCTAAGGTTTGGCAAGGGTTGTTGTTGCTTCTTGCTGCCCACTGCTGCCCCGCAGCGCCAAGGCCGCTGCCTTGGAGGAGGAGCTGGCGGCGGTGCGCAAGGCGCAGGAGGGGCTGGAGGGCGACAAGGAGGCAGCGGTGAGCAGGTGCAGGTGCAGGCTGTACAGCAGCGGCGCTGGCGCTCGTCTATCCTTTTCAATCATCGCTGGTCGTACACTGAGCTGCAATAAGGATGCAGAAACGCCCCGCGCTCGTGCTTGTCCCAGGCTCGCGCTGCATCCGAGGAGCTTGCCTCCCTGCGTGCCGCCAAGGCTGCCCTTGAAGCCGACCTGGCCAAGGCGACAGAGGACCTCAGGTGCGGCGGTGGGGAGGCATAGGGCGATCCCGGCGGGTGGCAGCAGCGGGGCCGGCCCTGCTGCGGACCCACTCCGCCAAGGCGTACTTTGCCAACTACTAAGTGGTGCGGTAGCTCAGGAGGCTTGCTTTTTGGGAGCAGGAGCAGCACCACCAGGTCACATGCCGCGCCGTGCCCTGCGACACGTGTACGCGCACGTCACCGTGCAACGCTGTGCCCCGCCTCATCCACGTGTGCCACTCCGCGTCACCGCGCCCGCAGCTCCGCGCGTGCCGCGCACGAGGCTGCTGCCGCCGCGTGGCGCTCCAAGGAGGGGGAGCTGCGCGGCGAGGTGGACAGCTGCCGGAGCGCGGGGGCGGACGCGGCGGGCAAGTTGCAGGCCGACAGGGACGCCCTGGACGCGCGGCTTAAAGAGGTGCGTGCCACGGGCTTGAGCCGCGTGTCTAAGAGGTAGGATGCGGCAATGAAGTATGTGTAAGGATCAAGGAGCTTTGCGTGACCTCCGCTTACTCTGGCCACAGCTGCTGGCCGAGATGGAGGCCCTCCGGGCCACCAACGGCAGCCTGGAGTCTGACCTGGCGGCGGCGCGGGGGAAGCTGCAGGAAGCTGACGGCGCAGCATCAGAAACCGCGGCGGCGCTGGAGGCTCTGAAAAAGGAGCTGGATGATGCCAGGTGGGTACAGCACGGGCAGATGCGACAAGAGGATGCGGCGCTGTGCATCGGCATCGCTTCAGGTGTGCGACGGCAGCCCGCAGCAGCCAGAAGACCATCGTTATGGACCCCGTCCCTGCTGTTCCTGCAATGTCAACACCCCACAGGCAGGCACGTTTCCTGTGCCATACGTTGACCGTGTTTCCTTTCGCGGGCCGTGGTGATGCCCTCCTACCATCCCTTTCCTACAGGTCGAGCGGCGAGGCTGAGGCGTCACGGCTGCGGGCGGCGGCGGAGGGCAGCGATGCGGCGGGGCGGGAGGCGGCGGCAGAGCGCGACCGCCTGCAGAAGGAGCTGGAGGAGGTGCGGCGTGGGTTAATGGGGCTAGAGGGGCGGCAACACACGCCTTCAGTTGGACCGCGGGCTGGTGAGCGCAGGCGTCCTATTGTTTTTTGCAGTGTTACGGCAGGCGTAGGTTGTTCGACAGCGGCTGGAGCAGGGCGTGTTACCAGGACGAGCTGTGGGGGTTGCAGCCCAGAAGACTGTGGGCCTGGTGGGAAAGACGCCGGGAGGCAGCTGCTGCAGCTGTAGAGCGGTAGGCTTTCGACAGAAAACTGGGGGATGCAACATATTCCAGCTTGACAGGCGCTGCACAACGTGCTCCCACTGTATACCGCGCGCCCGAGCCGTGAGAGCTCGCCTCGCCGCAGCTTGTCATGGGCGTCTTAGAGGACCAGGGACCTCACGCAGTAACCCCTCTTGTCGCACTAACTACCAATGCCTAACGCGCTCGCCTACGCGCTTGCGCTTACTCAGCACCCGCCCCTGCCGCCCCCTGCCGTGCGGTGGACCCAGGCCCAAGAGGCAGCCCGGGCTGCCGCCGCTGCCGCAGCCGCCAACCTGGCCAAGGCGCTGCAGGACGTGGCGGACGCGAAGAAGCAGCTGGCGCTCAAGGTGCGCGCCCCTAACATGCTTCTCGCTTTGCTCTTGCCCCAAAGGGGCAACGACGAAGCGAGAGAAAGCCTATGGTGCTGAGACCGAGTGCTGCCGGGGAGAGCGACGGCCAACAACCCCTCGCATCATGGTGTTGCGTGGTGTGATGAGTGTCTGACTACCCTTTCTCACGGGGCCCCTGCAGGACGGCTCAGCCTTCCCCGCCACCTGCAGCGCGCCCTGCCGCCCATGCTTCTTCATCACTTGCGCTATCCACTCATGCACGCCTGCACGCTTTTGTCGCTGATGGCATCCCGCATACCCGGCACTTACCTCCCTGACCTTGGTGTATACTGATGCTGTGGTGCATTCATCGCGACGCTCCCTTCCCCCCGCAGGCCTCCGACGCCGCTGGGCTGCAGTCCCACCTGGACGTGGCGCGTGGAGAGCTGGAGGCTGCGCGGAAGCAGCTGGGCGAGGCGGCGGCGGCGCGCGCGGACCTGGAGCAGCGCCTGGCCGCCAGCGTAGCGGAGTGCGAGCGGGCTAAGCAGCAGGCGCAGGTGCGGCCGGGACAGGCAGGGGCAGTGTGTAGCGTATGCAGTTGCGTGGACAAATTAGCAAATTAGCAAGCAGGTTCTAGTAGAGGGCGAGGCAAGCGGCATGTCAGGGGCAGTGTGTTGCAGTGGCGTGATGTGGTATGAGGTGGGAACGTGGGATGGCTGGCAAACGGGGGCGCGTGAGTGGTCGCTCGGTGGAGGCTGCGCTGGGTACATGGGTGTGGCCTTGGGGCCGTGCGGGCAGTGTGGGCGTGAGTGAGTGTGTTGATTCCGGTGACGGGGATGCTGGCGCCGAAACTAGGGTGCAGCAGCAGGGGAGCAGGGCTCGCACAGCCCGCGAGCCTGCGTAAGAGGGCTGCTGCTTCCAGCAGAAGAACAGAGTAGGACAAGGCATGCAGGGATGCAGCAATACGATAGTCAGGGCCCAGTACCAAGCCGCATGAACTACTCAACCGCCAACCGTCCAGGCGGCCGCGGCGGAGCTCGACGCCGCCGCAGCCCGGCAGCGGGAGCTGGAGGCGGAGGCGGCGCGGCAGCGGGGCGAGCTGGAGCAGCTCCGGAACCAGGCCCGGGAGGCGGAGGAGGCGCTCCGGAACCAGCTGCGGCAGCGGGAGGAGGCGCTGCAGGCGCAGCTGCGGGAGCAGGAGCGGCTGCTGCGGGGGCAGCTGGAGGCGGCGGCGGCAGCGGCGGCGCTGGAGCGGGACAAGCAGCAGGTCGGCAGCCGCCGCCGCGCTTTTGGCCCGCACATGCTCCCGCTTGGCTGCAGCGATGCCGCCGAAAGCGTTAGACCAGCTGAGGCGCACTGGGTGTAGGACATGCTTGTGAGCTGTAGCCTACGGCCGTGCTGTCGTTGCGGGTATGGGTGCGTAGTGAGCGTGTATGCTGACGCGCCCTTCTTGGCCCCCTTGTTTGTGGCCTATCCAGGCCCAGGCGGACCAGCTGCGGGAGCAGCTGCGCGGCCTGGAGGCGCGGCTGGCGGCGGCGGGGGAGGCCACGGCGGCGCAGGAGCGGCGGGCGCGGGCGGCAGAGGACGGCGCGGCGGAGGCACGGAGGCAGCTGGCGGAATGTGGGTTATCCAGCGGTTTTGTGGAGCGCCCTTCGCAGCATTGCCAGACGGGCTTTCAACCTGGCACAGCGTGCTTTCCAGGGCCACAACGTGTCTGCACTTCCCGTTTCCCGTGCTGGTGACGCTGTAGTGTGCAGCATGACATGCACATGGCTGCTTCTGCGTGTGTGTGGTGCTGCTGCGAGCAAGTAGCTTTGGTTACGCTTCTCTGTCTGCTTGCAGCCGGCATCAAGTGCGAGGAGCTGTCGCGGCGGCTGGCGGAGGCGGAGCGGCGGGGGCAGGACGCAGAGGCACGGGCCACGGCCGCGCAACAGGTGCGGTACAGTACGGCATGCCTACCCGCCTGCAGACCGATAGCCGTGCAGTCAGATGTCAGGCCAGAGCACGTGCCACACCGCAGTGCACGTGGGCTTGTGCACTGCTTCCTGCCTACCGAGACATGCTGTGGTATCGGCCAGGCCCCGTGCCAGCCCTCCTGCGATGTGCTGCTGTGGTTGGTGGGTCAGATGCTTGGTGGCTCATACCGGTATACAAGGCACTGCTTGACACCACACACGTACCCTGAACCCTGCGTGGGTACCCTCTTGCCGTGCCATTCCTCGTTGAAGTGTGCTGCTGTGGTGGGTTGGTGCCTATCGGTAACAGTGCTTAACACACACGTCCCCTGGGTCCTGCATGCAGGAGCTGGCGGCGCTGCGAGCGCAGGTGGCCAAGCTGACGGCGGAGGCGGCGGCCATGGAGGCAGCGGCACGAATACGGGAGAAGATGGACGAGGTGGGGGATGGGGCCCTGCCAGGCCCCCGCTTGGGATAGACTGAGTATTCACAGCGGTGTGCGGCTCCATGCGAAAGCAGCACGTGGTGCATGCGCCCGGTGACGCGGCGGTACCAAGGCCAACGCGGCATTGGCACAACAGCCTCGCAGGGGGCGTGCAAGTGCTGTGGCTGACTCCTTGCTTGCTTTGTCTTATACTGTAGCAACCTGGATGGCAGTAGCTGGTTCGCAGGCGAGCTGCTAGCTCCCGTGTGACAGTGTGACGCATGCCTTCACCACTACTGACGAAGTGTATAGTGCTCTTGCCATTGGCAGGAGCTGGACCGGTTGCGCGGCCGCATCCGTGAGGTTGAGGGCCAGATACCCCGCCTGGGCTCGGCGGCGCCCCAGCCGCCAGGCGCCGCCCCGAACGCTGTGGGCTCCGGGCCCATGCCCAACATCGTCATCAACGCGGGTGGCAGCCCGCCGCTGCTGCAGTCGCACCCGTCAGGGGAGGTCCCGGGCGGGACGCTGCAGTCCCAGGGGAGCGCTAGTGGCACGGGGCCCGACCCCGAGCGCGCCTACATGCAGCACCAGGTGCGAGGGCAGGCACACAGACAGCAACTGGTTAGACTTCTGCAAAACACGAGCTACTGTGTTCTAGGGCCCTTCAACTTCAACCCACAGTGCCAGTACGTGAAGTCAACACTCGGACTGTCCGCTCCCCCTGTCCCGCACGCCCTCCCATCGCCTTTCCCTCCTGCTCGCCCAGCTGGACGCACTGCGCGGCAGCAGCCAGGCGCTGGAGGGCCTCGTCCGGGGGCTGCAGGGCGCCGTAGAGGAGATGAAGGCGGGCAAGCAGCCGCCAGTGGCACCACCTGCACCTGCCGGCACGCCGCCGCCGGCGCCGCTGCCTGCGGCAGGGCCGCCCGCCGTAGGGGCAATGGTAGGCGCGCTGCGCGCCAGCAGCGCCGGGAGGGCGCTGGAGCGCTCGGCGTCGGCCGCGGCGCGGGCCGGGGTGGCGGCGGGGCAGCACGGGCAGGGGGTGGAGGCTCCGTCCACGCCGCCGGCGGGCGGCCAGGACCCGGCGAGCAGCGAGCTGAGGCGGGTGGTTGCCGAGATGCAGGTGAGGGGGCTGGCGGGGGGTCTGGCGAGGGGTCTTGCTCTGGGGTCGTGACCAACTCCGCTGTTCGTGACGGACTTGATTTCTGTGCTCCTGGCGTTACGTGGGCGTGCTCAAGGAGGCTTGCCGTTGCTATCGCATCGCTGCTTGACGCTCTGCCTGCCCCTTTTCGTGCATGCACATGCCCCAGGCGCTGCCTTTTCGTGCTAGGATATCCCGCCGTCCCTTCCGACCGCCTTCCGATGCACACTAGCACGTAGCTCCCTAACTGAGCAGTGGCGCTCCATCCGATCACGTGCTGCAGCACATTCAGGCGTACGCATGCACGTGTTTGGCACGTGTCTGTGCAGGCCCTGTCCGGCCAGCTGGAGGAGCTGCGGGCGGAGAAGGCGGGGCTGGAGGCGGCGCTTGCGTCATGCCAGAGCGAGCTGAACGAGGTGCTGGAGGACAGGTGGGTAGTGTGTCAACTGGTCTGTGCCGTTCCTTGGGGCAGTACGGCTCTCGATAGTGTGAGTCTGATAACGGGCGTTTTAAGGTCACGGATGGAATGCACTGCTTGTGGCATGAGGCAATGGGGGGTGATGGTAAGCGGGACCGGGGCAGGAAGGCGCGTGCGGCCGATCTAGTCATTCCAAACTGCGCGTGTGGAATGCGTGCACCCGGAGTGCACCACAATGCACGCAGGCAGAGTACAGCACAGCTGCGCGGCGGGCCCTGCGCAAGAGTCAGGTGTTGAGGCATGGCAGCCACCGCCCTGTTCGACAAACATAGTATACATCCTTTGCTCGCCTTATCCAACACGCAGGTACCAGCTCCAGGTAGCCCTTCGAGCAGCCCAGAAGCAGCTCGCAGACGCCCTGGCCGCCGCAGCAGCGGCCGAGGCGGCGGCAGCACAGGCCAACCTCCAGGCAGCCGCCGCCGTCGCAGCAGCACGCAGCGCACCGCAGGCGGCAGCACCAGGGGAGGGACCGCAGGCGCAGCAGCAGCAAGCAGCGGCCGTCGGCGGCGCGCAAGGGCCCACGGGCGGCGGCAGCGGAGGGGGTGCGAGCGGGGCGGGCCAGGGGCAGGGCCAGGGGCAGGAGGCGGCCAACGCGCGGATGGCGCTGATGGAGGGCGCGCTGCGGCAGGCCACCGCCGACTACCAGATGCTTCTGCAAGGTACCGTAAACGGCATGTCCAAAGTTGTTTTTGATGCGGCCCGTCGCATGCTGACGATGGCGCGCTGACACTGTACCTGTCAGCATGCGGCCCTGGTGCCCAAGCCCTGCGTTGAGCGTGCACGAGCTTGTCGGCCAGGGGCGCTGTACGGTCAGTCTGGCTGTACCCCGCCGTGCCGTACTGCTTGCCGTACGCAGAGGTGGGCCGCATCCGCGGGGAGCTAGGCGCCAAGGACGGCCGCATTGCGGAGCTGACGGCGGAGCGGGACAGGCTGTTCCCACAGGTGGAGAGGCTGGGTGGGGGCGTTGAGAATTGGAGGATCGCGACCAGCGAACCGGGTTCGCACAACTAGCGGAAGGATCCCATGGCCCAAGGATCTTTCCCGTGTGGTGTCCTTGTACCGCTTCACCCCTTGTACCCAGCCCTCCCGATCTCGCCCCCTCCACCCCGGGCCCTCATCGAAGCCGCACAGCCTGACCCGCGCCTTCGACGCGCAGCTGTGTGCCGTTCACCTTTTGGGTGCTGTCGCGGTTGTTGCTGCTGCCCCTGTGCAGGCTGCTGAGGCGGAGCGGCTGCGCAACGAGGTGCTGGTGCTGGAGGCGCGGTGCGCGGCGCTGCAGCGGCAGCTGTCGGAGGTGGAGGCCGGTCGGCGGCTATTCAACGACCTGGAGGCCACGCACAGCTCCATGCAGCGCCGCCTGGCCGCAGCCCGCGCATCGGACGAGATATACAACACGGGAATAGCACCAACCGCCAACCATCAACCGCCGCAGTACGGCCAGGGACCGCAGCATGGCGGCTGGGGTGCGATGGGCGCGGGGTCGCCGCAGGGAGGCATGAACGCGACGCTGGGGCAGGGCGGGGGAGGGGGAGGGGGCGGGGTAGAGGGGTGGGGTGCGGGGGCAAGCGGGCCGTGGGCAGGGGGGCAGGGAGGGGGGCTGAGTGCGTCGTTTGGTGGGCCGGGAGGAGGGTGGGGAGGGGATGGAGGGCTGAGTGCGACGCTGGGGCCTGGGGGCTGGGTTGGTGCGGGGTCGCCTCAGGGGCTGCAAGGGCAGGCTAGTGGTGGTGGTCTTGGGGGTCCGGAGCCGCCCCCATGGGCAGGAGGGCGACCGGTGCCGCCGGCGGCGCCGCCAGGCATGGGCCACGGGGCGCCGCCGGGGCGGCGGCTGAGGGGGGAGCTGTCTAGCCCGGTGGTCGGCGGGGAGGAGGGGGCGGGGCAGCGGGCGGGCAGCGCACGACGGGAGCAGGAGCGCCACTTGCCGGTTGGGGGCTTTATGTGACCCCAAGAAGGGCGCGAACATTACCGAGAGCCCAATTCATGCAATGTTTGTAGTCACCGTACTGCTATGGTGGGATTTTACTGAATTGGTGCCTGCGTGGTGATCAAGTGTTGTGGTAGCCTATGTAATCTTCCCCGGCGTGGGCAGGTACGGACGTGCGGACGATAGCGCTGCACTGTGAGCTGCGGCATGCGTGCTTCGGGAGCTCCTGCCAGCGCCTGCTGAAGCACGGCTCGTGAATCAGTGTGCATACTGAAAGGTGTGGTGGGCCGCCAAGTGTGCGTTTGCACCCTTCGCTCTTGACAACATGAACCCGGTGAGCGAGCAGCATGCTGACAGGAGGGGCGCGTGAGTGACGCTGAAAACGACTGGGTCCCCCTGACAGCTGGGTTGTGGTACGGCAAGCAGGCCAAGCGGCAACCATGAGATATGCGGTGTGCAAGCTGCTCTGCCTGGGCACCTGCTACGTACACTCTCGCTTCTGTTACATACGCAGAATAGCGACCATACCGACATACCGGCATGTGATGCCCCTCAGCTGTACCTGGCTAGTCTCAGCTGTGCAACGGCCAAGGGTCCCACCGTCTTCGCCCATGCAGGCGGCAGCTGCTGCAGCAACAGACCGCATATGTCGTGAACTGTCGGCCAACGCAGACGCTGCCAATACCGGTCATAACAGCACGCCTTAAATCTATGGCCAGTCACCGTACCGGCATGCAGGCACACCTACGGACTGCATCGCTATTACACACAGACTAACAAAACCTCCTACGCCAACTTACGAAACCCAATACTAGCAACATTCGAGCTGGCTCTGGGACCGGAGATGCCTCGACGAAAGACAGCGGAAAAGCGCACCTCCTGGGTACATCTGCTGCCGCACTGTGCGTTGCCACCTGCAGTACACAGAAACAGTTGCAACATGGGGTGATTGGTACCCGTGTGGGTCAAGCTACAGGTCTATGCCAGCTCATGCGTTTCACCGGTTCCAGATGTAGCGTCCTACCTAACACTAGGTGCCTACACGAGCTGAAGCATCGCCACTGCGCCAGGCAAACCCGCAAGCTGCACGCCGGCAGGAGCCTGGCACCGCCCCAGTGCCTCACCACGTGCACGGCGTGACCAAGTCGCAGCTTGCCGTACATCGTTGCCGTCGTACGCATGCCCGGGACGCCAGCCAGGCCACCGCCGTACGGCGTGCATTGTCGGTACGCTGACTCAATGACAGGCGGAACGCTGCCTACCGTCAAGGTCGTTGCGACGCGGTCCGCAACAATGAGCCTGCGCCCATGTGCTCGCTGCTGGACGCGTGGCCCCGCTGCGTCTACAACCTCCGCGCCCGCCAAGAACGCGACCTGCACCGGCCCTTGCAGCTGCGCTGCGCCAGTCCTCTGTGTGAACCGTGTCGTACGCGCGCGCCAGGGCCACCTCTACCACCAGCCCCAATACCACTGCAGCAACTGGGGCGGGGCTCACTTGCCAAGCTCGGTGGTCACCCGCCCCGCCGTTGTTCACCCCTAACCCACCCCCAGTGACACTGGATAGCCTAGAGCGCAACTCCTTGCCCTTCTTCCTGCTCTGCGTCCAGCTACAGCTGCTCCGGGTCCGGACCCAGATTCCGCTGCTCCTGCTGGTGACCTTGCTGCCCTTGTTGCCGCTGCAACCCGTGCCCCCCTTGCCCCTCCACCTCCGGCTCCTCGTGTTGCTGCGTATCCTCCCCGCCCTCCTGCCCCTCATCCTCATCGTCGCTAGCCTCCCTCCGCCTCTTGCCACGCAGCTGCTGCACCTCCCTCCGGACCATGAGCTTCAGAATGGCCTCCTCAGCCTAGGGGCGTCGGGCGCAGGGGGCACCCGGCAGAGCAGGTCAGGACAGGCCGCAGCAGGCGGAGGCAGTTTGCTGCGGGTCAATGCCTGCACATACGACATAGTGAACTTCGCCGAATATCCAGCTGCTGTGTTACAGTCACAGTTACAGGCCCGGTAGGGCGCGTCCGGAGAGCCAAGGGGGCCATGCGTGCAAGGCAGCTCCGTCGCTACAGGTCAATGGTTGCAGGCACGCAACACAAGGCCGTGGGATCTTGTTTGGGCCTGAGCAATAGCACGCCGTGCTGCGGCATCACAACTGCGAGCTTCACCTGCAGCTTGGTCAGCTCGTGCCTGAGGGTTCGCTGCAGGGTGGCGATAGCATCCTGATGGAGACGAAGGGCGCCGGGTATGGCCTGGGGGCGGGGGCCGGGGGGACAGGGGCACGTTTGCGTGCAGGGGCACACACTGGCACACGACTTCGGTAGTAAGTGGAAGGCGGTGCTGCCTAGTTGAGCGCTTGAAAGTCTACGTGGTTGAGTGCAGCCAAATGCAGTAGACAGAAGTTTGGGATGGGCAACGTGCATGCGGAAAGGTTGCATCCACGGGCAGCGAGCTGGGAGTGGGGAGCTGGGGCGGCCGGTGCAGGGGCCGAACAAACCATCGCACCTACCGCCGGATGGATTGTCGCAAGGCGATGTCCGGGTATTTGCTCGCTCATGTCGGGCTCCTTGCAATCTGTTTGTGCCTTGCCTCTATCAACGCGGGATGGAGTGTTGGTGTTACCGACGCGGCCGCAGCTTGCTCGAGCTTATAAGTTAACGCACAAATGTGCGGTTCGCACAGTCTACTTACGTAGCTTTGCTGTGTTGCTGTCAGTAGGAGTACTATGCTTCCAGGAGAATCATATGCCTTGAATCCGCGTCAACTGGCGGGTAGAGTGCTCGAGTCATATGCCGCTTCGGTAAAGGTACGTGAGCCACGTGGAAGTAGTTGCCTATCCAGTGTCAGCTTCACTGCATAATAAGCAGGGCAGCGCGTCATCTCCAGGAGCCCCACCCGGACGGGCCCTACTGGGCAGGGGACGTCCCACGGAGATCCTTCCCACAGGTTTCCAACTATGGCACCGGGGCCCTACTCGCATTGGCTCCCACAAGTACCTTGCTTGCTGCAGCTTGCTGCTCTAGGCTCCCCTCACCTGCCCTCCTTCGTTTCACATGCCGCGTGGCACTGCCACGTTGCTTGTGTTGCAATGACAGGGATTTGGGGCGCTACTGTCCTCATAAGCGCCTCCTGGAGAAATGTGGTATCGCGGAGCAGCCTTGCTGAATGCTGATCATCTCGGAGCGAGTGGCAGTCCGGAGAGGGGCGTGGGGGAGGGGTGTTTGCAGCAAGCCCTGTTGGGGACGGGGGCCTGCATAAGAGCCCGACTGCCGTACGGCAACCTCTGGACTTGCCAGCGCGGTATAATGCTTGCCCGCGATCCTATTCTGCATCCTTGCGGTTCTGCTGTGCAGGGGACCCCACGAGGGGGCCCCTGCTTTGGCATCCCTGAACGAAAGGCAGCAGGGCAGCAGCGCCCTGGGCCCTGGTCTTGCGCTCCTACCCACTGCGACACATCCGCCCATGCACGTCACAATTCATAGAGCCACCTACACCAGTCGTTTCCAGCACTGCGATGAATAGCCCTGATTACGGTGGGAAATTCTGTCGTCCATATGGTACGAAGTGTACGTCCACACAACGTTCTGGCAATTGGAATGATAAATAAACAAATTCTCTTTGCTCATGACAGGGATTCATAGTGGCGTGCAGCGAATAATGTAGAGGGTGAGGGGTCCACGGGACAGTTTTCAGCACGAGGCATATTGCCACGGGGCACTTGACAGCGTGACTGCTAATCATCTTCGTTTCATCGCACCTATACTATGTGGGCTTGGGCCGACTTTCTGCCAAATGTTACTGCCTTAGTACACTTAACGACCTTCCACGCTTTTTCCTTCGGTGAACAGAAGTGCGGCCTCACGGCCTTTCGCCGCTGAGGCGGCGTTCCGATGCAGCATAAATGGCTTGGCGCAGTCCTGAACTTGGCTCTCTTGTGCCTGTGCCTGTGCGTGGCGGAGGCGCGGGCGGAAAGCAAAGAGCAACACCAAGTGGACAGGAGACGCTTGGCCCAGGAAGCTCCCGCTGTACAGCAGCAAGGAGCATCTGATTTTGTTCTTCTGAATGGGTGAGCATGGCTCGGCCTGGGATGGCTTGACGCCGCCAAACAGAAAAAAACATGCCACGCCCCCGGGTTGCTGAGACCCCTTCCGCCTCACTTGCAGGGTACTGGTTTTCTTTATGCAATGTGGTAAGGAAGAACGGGGATGCGCTTTCGTTGCTGAGCCTAACAGGGCGAATGCTGTTAACAGTTCCTCGTCATCTTGACTATGCATCAGAGCTGCATCCTTGCAAACTTGTGCTAGCTATGACATTGGTGACTCCGCGTGAAGGGCCCGAGACTTGTTCCAAGGTGCCCGTTGCCCTGCTTAGGGCCGCCCCCTCGGGCGCACACCTTGGACGTTGTTGCACCCCCTGAACACCGCGCTCTACCCTACGCGTGCACGTCGCTTGCAGGCTTCGTATCAGCAGAAAGTGGTCAGGGACGGGCCAAGAATGTGCGCAACATCCTTCTGAAAAACTCCGTCAACATCATGCTGTGCGCCCTGTGCTGGTGGGCCGTGGGCTATGCCTTCGCCTACGGGCGCAGCGCTGGCGGCCTGCTGGGGTGAGTCAGCCTGCAGGACAGTCACCCAGGGCTCCCACATGTGTCACGCTTTCGTGTACAGAAGCACGTGGCTTTCGCTGGAATGCGGCACTGGAGGGGTGCCGCGTGCCTGGGCCGCTGTGCGGTGCCCGCACGCCACCCCAGCTGCCGCGAGCACTGGTGTGGCACTGCCCGTCCTCGCACTTGCCATCCCACGCCACTGCTGTGTTGCCACGGGCTCTCGGGATGCACAAGTGCAACCACCACCTGTTCCCCGCGAGCTCACCACCCCGCCCCTCGTCGGCCTAGCCGTGGTACATTGCACCCCATGCCGGCACCCACACCCGCACCCGCATACACGCCCCGCCCCCCAGGGTCAGCAACTTCTTCACGGACGGGGAGACCCTCCACACCAAGCCCTGGTTCTTCACCTGGACCTTCGCACTGTCGTGCGTGACCATCGCCTCGGGCTGCCTGGCGGAGCGCACGCACCTGTTTGCGTACCCCGTGTACACAGCGGTGCTGTCGCTGCTGGTGCACCCTGTGATCGCGCACTGGGTGTGGAATCCCGAGTCGTGGCTTAACGCCAAGGCGGGGACCACCTGCCGCTTCCTGGACTTCGCCGGGGGGACGGTGGTGCACATTGTTGGTAGGTGCTGGGCGGTGGAGGCGGGGCAGGCGCGAGTGTGTGGGCAGCCGGAGTGCTGGGGCTGGCGCGGCCGTGGGGACGTGTGTCTGGTGTGGCTAGGGCCCGCTGCCTCGCATGCAGCCCGATGGGTGTATACATTGTTGGTCCCTTCGCACGCGCTGGATATGCTGAGGGTCGAGCCCTTACCGGCGTTGAGCAGCTGCGACCAGCACACAGCGCGGCGTGCGGCCCTTGCAACAGTGGTCTTAGCTACAGCGCCACGCGCCATGCTCTGCTGCAGTCCCCACGCGTCCCCTAGACTCCCTGACGTCTGCCACGGTTTGCTCACGTGCCACGCGATCCCCCAGGCGGACTGACGGGCCTGATTGGCGCCATTGCGGTGGGCCCCCGCATGGGGCGCTTTGAGGACGGCGTGGGGAAGGAGATCCCCGGGCACGACGTGTCATCCGTCAGCCTGGGCACCTTCATGCTGTGGTTCGGGTGGTGAGCATGCGGGCGGGGAGCCCAGCGGGCCGGCGTGCGGGACGCCGGGCGCTGGGTTGCTGCTACAGGTCGTTGGGCATCTCGCCACGCTCGCAAAGCAGCGCACGTGCTATCCATTCAGGCCAGCTTACAGCACTGGTTGTTCGCATGTGCTTCTTCCCCACTGCCGTAGTCATAGGTGCGCGCCAAGGCCCATGCGCCTTTTTGCTTGCCCGTGCCGGTACGGTATGCACGGACCCTCTCGAAGCCCGTGCACCGCCCACCCCCCGCAGGTTCGGCTTCAACTGCGGCTCCACCTACATCTACATGGCGGACGGGGGGCCGGCCGCCGCCGCCGCCGTGTCTCGCGTGGCGCTCAACATGACGCTGTGCGCCTCCAGCGCAGGCATGACGGCCCTGGTGCTGGCCAGCGTGCACAGCGGTGGGCCGGGGCGGGGCGGGGCGGCGCGGGGTGCACAAGGGACGGGGCGGGGTGCACAAGCGATGGTGCGGGGTGCGGGGCGAGGCGGGCCGGGGCGGGGTTGGAGTGCACCTGGAAGGGCAGGGAGGCAGGCAGGGAGGCAGACAGGGTCGGGGGCTTGCTGGGACGGCTGCGGAGGCGCACGTGACGGCACGGGGCCTTGAGTGTGTGGTGGTTCTGCGGTCAACGGCTGCGGCCTGGCATGGCAGCCCATCGCATGCATCTGTAGCAAAATGGCAACGCACGTCCTACACCTGCTGCTGCTCATCCCCTCCGCCCCGCCCCTCCCCCCGTCCCATCCTTCCCCTCGCAGGCACGTTCGACCTGGCGGTGTGCTGCAACGGCTTGATGGCGGGGCTGTCGGCCTCCACCACCAACGTGGGCTTCGTCACGCCCTGGGCCTCGTGCATCAACGGGGCGCTGGCGGGCCTGCTCTACGTCCTCACCTCGCATATGCTGGTGAGCCCGCCGGAGTGTGCTCGAAAAGCGTCGCGTCCCGCGTAAAAGCACCTCCGGACCCGTCGGCGTTACGGCCGCTCGCAGTGTGTAGCGCCCGTGTGAGACACGTTGGCCGGCGTGGCCCCAGTTTTCAGGGTCCCTGCCCTACATCCCCATCCCCTGGCGCCTTCCCAACTGCCGTTGGGCGTGGACAACCCGCAGAGACCCGTGCAAGTATCTGTACTTACTATGCATGACCAGGCAACTTGTTCGGTGCTGTGTGTGGGCATGAACGCTGGACACGTACAGGTGTGCGTCCAACTTGCCCTGATCCCACAGCCGTGCACATGCATCCCTAGACGAGCCTGTGATGTGCCCTCACCCTCGCCAGGTGCGCATGGGCGTGGACGACCCTCTGGACTCGTCCGCCATCCACTGCGGCAGCGGCGTGCTGGGCTGCGTGGTCAGCGGCTTCCTGGCCAAGCCGCAGTACGTCATGGTGAGCCGGGCGGGCAGGGGAGGCACGAGAGCAGGCCTCGGCATGGGGCGGGGACCGGGGTGGGGAGGGAGGGAGGGAGGACACGAGAACAGAGGATCGAGCTGAGAGCGCAGGCGTGGGGCGGAGGCGGTGGCGGGAGTAGAACGATTCCCGCGAGGGGCACGGTTGTTCTAGGTTTTCTGGGCACACAATGTTGCTGGCGGCCTCGTGACGTGTGGGGCTGTGCAGAGCGCCACAGGTGGCGCGGCGTGTGGCGCTGCTGCTGCTGTGTGAGCAGACGGCATGGGGCTGGACATGGGCCCAGCAAAGCAAGCCGCGGTGGACTGACCACCCCACCACCCCCGCCCGGTACTTTTGCGTGTCGGTTGCCTTTGCCAAGAGCGCGACTGCCGTTTGCTCCTCGCAGGCCATGCTGGGCAAGGACTGCGGGGGGCTGGTGTACGGCCGCAACGGGGGACTGCAGCTGGGCATGCAGCTGCTAGGTGAGGGGCGTCGCGCGCGGCAGGCGGTACAGGTGGCACTGACGCTGTGCGTGCTGTGCCTGCCATGGGTGGGTGCTGACTGTTGACTGTCCTCCACAGTGCCGCATGCACTGTTGGGCCGTGTGTTGCAAGGGTTGGCGTGATCAGTGGGCCTACATGCAGTTGAGCCGCCTGGGTATGCAACTGAGCCGCCGTGCTTGGGGTTTGAAGCCTATGGGTTGGTGCGTAGCCCCTTACACCGGATGGTGTGTCTCCTTACAGCCCAGCACCGGGCCCCACGTGGTTGAAGAATGCCGCTGTCCCAGTAGTTGCTGCAGTTGCCCTTGCTTGGCCATCCTTGCCTCTCGTGCCAGCTGCTGCGGCTTCTGACGCTGCCATTCATCGTTTGGCGCGCCGCTGCCCTCTTACCAGGCATTGCCGTGACATTCGCCTGGACGGCGGTGTGGGCTGTGGCGGTGTTTGCAACGCTCCGGCGCCTCAACCTGCTGCGGGTGGACCAGCAGACGGAATTAGCAGGCATTGACAACATAGAGCACGGCGGGCCGGCGTACCCAGAGTTTGTCGCCCACCGCGGGACGTCGTCACGGAACGGCAACTGAGTACGACAGCATGCGGTGCGGCTGAACGAATGCGGTGCACATTGAGTACTTGGGTGCGGGCAGCAGCAGAGCGGCGGCGGCCCGGCAGGTTAGGGGGCAGGAAGGAAGAGGTGTGAGCAAGGGTCGGGTACGCGAGTTGGTAAGTGCGCGCATTGGAGTGGTTTTCTGCTGGGACATTCCTGAGGCGTAGGCAGGCTGCGCGCTGCTGGCTGTCCTGCCCCACCGCCTGCACCGTCGTGCTGGGGCCACAGGGTGCATCCTGTGGAGAGGGGAACAACGACGTGCGGGTGCGGGGGCAGGGGCAAGGGTGCGGCGCGTTACACCAAAGGCCCTACCAGGTCCACGGTTGCGGAGTATTTGTTGACCGTTGGAGGGCCAGGTGACTGGGGCTGGGGCTCGGGTTTTGTCTGAAATGATATGAGGCGCAGTGTAAAGCTGAGTCAAGTACTGAGGGCGTGTGCGCTGTCGGCACAAGTGGCGAGGTTAATACGTGTTGCTAGCTTTGGCTACTGCACATCGGGAACATGGCAGGCACTTGCACATTAATACTGACTTTGGTTGGTGCAAGCTGCTAGGTTGTTGGAGACGTCCAGTGTTGTAGCAGTATTGAAGGGCGGGTGCGTAGATAATTAGCACGAGCTTGGGGCAATAATAGGCATGGGGGCACTGTTCATACTTGTGCAGCGGCCAGTGGAGTTATGGAGGGACCGGGTTTATCCTTTTCAGGCGGAAGGCAGGGTGGCGGGGGCATCGGTAGGTGCGCTGGGGTTTGACGGGTTCTGTGCCTACTTGCGTACACCAGTTGGATACACCTGTCGTGACAGCAAGCCACGTTGGCTTCTGTCGCTTGCGTGAAGCCGGGTTGGGTTTCCTTTGCTTTTCCGGGCACACCTTGGTGCACGAGTGGCCCTGCCAGTGCATGGGACATGCGTGTTAGGCCGCCGCTGGGCAGCCATTGCTATGTGTTGCGGACACCAACGCATGTGGCACGCGTGCGGGGAACGAGGGTCAGGGACGCCGTTGCTGCGTCCCGCGTACCCGTGTGCAGCAAGCGTTGCTCGCTGCTGCAGGGCCGCGGACAGTAGCCGTTTTGGGTGCAGCATGGGTGCCCTTCGGTTGAGCTTGGGCTTGGTGGAGCAGGAACAGGGGCACTGCATGTTGTGTTTCTTGTTTGTTTACTGGCTGCTGGCGCTAACCAACGCATGTGCCAGCTGACCATTGGGGCATAGTGCATGCTTGCCGTTCCAGCAGGTGGCCTGCTGCCCTTGACATGCAGCAGGTCAGCGCGTTTGCCGGCAACACCGCAGATCGCTACCATTACCAATAATTCATCGTATAAGACGTGGACAGCGTAAGCGATTGGAGCCTGCGGCAAGGCGCGGGCTGTGCCTTCTCATTTGGTGGTTATCGCCTGCCTTGCTACCTACGATGGCGGTGTGCGGACTTGTGCAGGTCCTTACGCGGACACTCGGAGCGCTCTGCAGGTGCCGGGTCGCACTGCGTGCATGGCTGTGGTCTCTTGCGGGGCCTCTTTTGGGTCTGCGCATGTCTGAGGTGCACGTGGCGTGCCGCGCGCTGTGTCACTCGCCGGTGCAGCCGTGGTGTATCGCAGTCGTGTCTGCAGCGCACAGGAAAGGGTTGTGAGCATTGGGTGGACTGTGGACCACAGGGGGCGGACACGCACTGTACGGCTCCGTTTCAAGGAGCTGGGCTGCTGCGTCCCTAGGTGTCGTGTCGTACCTGCTGCAGGTGACATCTGCACATGCTCGTTTCAGGGCGCACAGACCCTGTTTGTTTTGCATGTCGGGCGGCAGGGCCTGAGCCTGCTCCGCCGCCGCTGTGGGTCTGTTCACGCAAGCTCGGAAGCAACGGTACGCGTGGTTTGGTGCAGGTTACCGTATGGGGGACGCCGCGTGCTCGGCAGCATTCAAGTGGCGCCTTGGTCCTGCAACGCTTTTGTTGGCGCTTGGGCGCATCCGCATGTGCATACCGTCCTCATGCAAGAAAAAGACACTGAATTCAAGACGATGTGACGCAGAATGACGTCATTTTCACGGAGTGTGTTTTTTTTTCTGTGGAAAGGTGTATCGCCTGGGATGGCAACAAGGATGTGAGCGTGTGGCCCTGCTTTCAGGGTGCGCGTGGCAGGAATGTAAAGCAAGCATATGGTACACGTGCGGGTTTGGTCACAGCTTGTGTGCCGCCGCTCTCATAATAGCATACCCACGCACCTGCCCCTCTGAGGAACGGCAGCCGTTCATCCCTTTCGTTGGTGACGTGACCGCAGCCACCCACCGACACGGCTGGGGACCGAAATGTAGTACACGGGGCTGGCACCTCGCGCCTGTACGGGACGCCCCCGCGTTAGGCCCCACCTCCATGCGACACTGTGGTCACCCTGGGGCCCGCGCCTGCGTTCCCGACTAGCAATGACATCATAATAAGGCGTGGGTGTGGCCACGGTGGGCGAGGGGCAGAGTGGAAGGCACACAGGGTACAGGCGACAGGTGCGGCGAGGGACACGGCCGTTGGCATGCCGAACTGCTGGCCGCGCCCAGGGGAGCTCCCCTGGCCGGTTGATGCTCGCCACAAGCTCCCCGCTCCTTGCCTGCTCTCCGTATCTGTGCAATGGAGCACTGAAAGTCCTTGGCCAGGCCTTCCTCCTGTAAAGGCCCTAATCGGAACGGACTGTTACGACGTTCCTGAGCTGGTATTCCACACGGCAGGAGTGACACCCCATCCCCGGCCACACGCTAGGAGCGCCTGGGGTATGGTGGCGTCCGACCATGCGCGTACCGGTGTAGCCGAGGCGGCAACCAGCCCGCAGAGCCTCCTTATCCAACATGCCAGTCAAGGCCACGCGACAGTCTGAGGTGGGGGTTATGGGGGGCCAGAAGATGTGGGGCTGCACAGCTGCACCCTGCACGTGGCCCCCCTGACACGTGGTGCTCCCAGGCCTCTGCTCCTAGGCCTCTGCGCGCTACCAGGCTGGCTACCAGGGCTCCTGATGAATTAGACAGCGTCACCTACAAAGACACGCATTGTTGCCTTGTGGTGCTTTGGTGCTGGCAGCCCTGCGGCCCCATAGCGAATGGGGGCTCCCCTGGTGAGGCGACCATACTGACCGTGACTCATCATTATGCGGCGTCAGGATTGATCGAGTGAGCTTTTGGGGATACATAATAATTGCGCCTGCATTTAGTTGACCCTGACGCACGCACCCAACCGTCCTATACCTCCTGTTCTAGGCTTGGACCAGTTTGCAGCCAATCCAACCCGTGGCACTGCTGCGCAATCGACTATATCAATTTAAGCTTAATAGTGTATCTAGACAATTCAAGGATCTAAACATCAACTACGCGGGAAACCCGGTCTGCAACCTGTTGCAGCAAGTAGCAAGGGAGTAATACAGTTCACAAGAAGGCGAACAAGGAATACATTATCCTCTTTTGGGCAGCTACTGCTCATTCGTCGCCCTGCCCCGGACGCGCAACAACAGCAGCCCACAGCGGCCCACCCGACCCGCCCGCTGCGGCGGCCTTTGCGCCCTAGCACCCTTACCCCAGCTGGCCGCAATGGGGTTCCACCTGACATTTGAGGTGCGCAAGCCTGTGGTGCAGGCCACGCCTAGCAATGCAACTCATGATGTTACAGGGCGCACACCTGCCTCCCAATCCTACACGCGCGCCTGTCCGCCCAACCTAGCACACTTCACCACCTGCCCAACATGTCACTGCTACCTCGCTGCCGCATCCACACTTGCTCCACCCATCCCGCCGCACCGCAATTATACCCCTGTCCGGTGTATAGCCCCCCGCCCCACCAGCCATGCCCACTCGGCCTGTTGGCCGTACACACAGGAGGCTGATGCATGCTGTCCTGTCCCTGCACCTCATCCTACTACACACAGGAGGCTGTGGGCTACCTGGGTGTGTACGTGCTGCTGGTGGGGCTGTGCCTGTGCCTGCTGGTGGGCTTGTACGCCCTGGCGGACCTGGTGGAGCAGCACCTGCGCACCACCAAGCGGGTCATAATACACACCGTGCAGGCCACGGTGGCCATGCAGCTGCTGCTGTGGGTGCTGCACGGGGAGGAGCTGGACCTAGCCACCATGGTGCGTATGGGCGTGCCTGCTGCCAAAGCGCCAGCATACGTTGGCTTTTGGATGTGTAGACATGGGTCAGCCCCTTGATCGTCCACGTTGACCAACCCACGCCGGTGCCGGTGCCTTGTGCTCCGCTGCTACGCTTTCTCGGGCAGTGTGACTGCCACTCACTGATAGAGATCCGCTGCTCATCCGCTCCACCCCCTGCACCTCCTGCCCCGCCGCAGGCCCCCACCGTCCTGGCCCCGCTAGCCTACTACCGTGTCGTACACAAGTCCTTCCCGTACATCCGCGTGTCCGACCCGGTGCTCATCGGCGGCGCGCTGTGCACCGTGGTGTCGCACGTCATGTGGATGCGCTACCACCTTAATACACTGCACGGCCTGCTGGTGGTGCTGGGATTCTTCCTGCTGGTGGTGTGGCTGGTGCCGTTCATGGTGCTCATCAGCCTGGCGGCAAACGACAACGTGCTGCCCGGGGTGGCGTCCGGCATGCCGCGGGACATGTACCAGCAGGGATCTGGGGCAGCGGGGGCCGGGGCCCCGGGAGGGGAGGCGGGGCGCGGCAGGCGGGGGACACGGACGTTGGTGGGGAGCGTGCTAGAGGCCCTGGGGAGGGCGGGTAAGGAGGCGTTTCCTGGCGGCAAGCCGAAGGAGAGGGCGGTGTGAGAGCGTGTTAAGAAGGCGGTAGAATGTATGAGGTGCATGCAGGAGAGATAGAGTGATGTTACGGGCGGGTTGGGACGGGCATCGCATGATGGAGGGCAAGGAGCTGTCGGTGAGCTTGCAGAGGAGGAGCAGGGCTGCAGGGGAGTATGGCTAGGGCTGTACAGGAACGTCGTCCATCCGCGGATACAGGGGTGTACCGTGTGGCTGGTACGCAGTATGCAAGGTTCGAAGGCTCGCAGCGGCCAGTCATGAGTCTTCCGGCTGCAAGGACCTGACCCACGCCTGGGCCTGTGTTTGAGAATAAGCGTGGGCTGGCGTCAAGGCCCTGGACAGTTGGTAGTTGCTTCGACGTTGGTGAGGCGGCGGCAACTGGTACAATGCAAGGCAGCGCTAGCTGGCACATTCTCACCTACTTTGTCACCGAGCACGTTGCCCCTGATGTTGCCCTGTCATGCAGAAGGAAGCTTCCTTTACGTGCACTGCCTAAAAGGATGTCCAGCCAATGCTTGTGCCCTATGTATTCACTGTCTGCCTGGGTTGGGTAACACGACTAGGTACCGTACTACGGTATACAGAGCAGGTTTCCTTGAGAAGGGTTCAGCGGAAGCGTCGTACGCCTCTCGTTGTCTCGTACCGTTCTCACCTGTACCCAGACACCTACAAGGCCCTGTTGATGTCAGGAGAGACCTGGTTGGTGTTGACTAACAGCTCTGCATCTGTGACCTGGTGGCGCTGAGTAGCCAGCAACCACCTCCCGGTATGCCGGACAGGAGCGGCTGGGGCGTGGGGCCATTAGGGTACCAAAGCGTGCGCCGCACGCTTTGGCCGTGCGGCCGCTGCGTAGGGCTGCAGGCAGGGGTGCGTCCTGGGTGCGTCTACAGGCAAGAGGCAACGCTTGGACCTCCTATAACCAGCTAGGCTCTGTAAAGGGACCATAACTTTTGAAACCATACATTCTCACTTGCTAACTGAATACAGTACACCAATCGGCTGCTGAGTTGCTTGGGGAACTGGGAGACCCCCCGCCATAGAACTCCTATGGCCTCCTTGTTACAGACAGGCATAGTAAGGCCAGCAGAGAGTAAGCCACGTAACCATGGTAGCGCACTGCATGGCCTTGCGCCCCTGCCACGTGGCGCTAGCACTCGCCATGCTGACCTCTAGCCCCGAGAAATACGGGCAGCTAAACGCGAAGGGGGCTGTCACACCGACCTGCGGACCAAGCCAATGGGCCGCATATCTGGTCGTGCCCTAAGCCCCTTACATGCAAACCCACACCCCCCTTGGAGTACACAGAACTAGTAACCAACACCGGCGTATGCGCTCGGCTTGCAGCACACGAACGCCTTGGTCGGCTGTCGACAACATGGGATGAACATGGCTAGGGAGTGCACGCGCAATAGACCCCCGCCGGACCGTCAGGTCAGCATGAATGCATCCGACATGTACGTTGATACACTGCCCTTAGCGCCGTACAACGCGGCACTGGGAGCTACTGGCCCCTTCCACACCACGACCCAGCCTGTCAGCCACCCCCCTCATTCGTTGTGGTCCCCACTTGTCAGTAATCTCAATTGGCAGAGCGCCGGTCTCCAAACCGCCTGTCGCCGAACACAGCGACACCCTGGCAACCCCATTTTGTTAGCGGCTGTGGAACAACCACCGTTCAGCACCACACTGACTGCAGCTCCTACCCAGCTCCTGCTGCAGCTGCACCCAGCCGCCCAGGCGCACACATGCTCCTTGCTTTCTTCGCCTAGGTTAAGCCAACCCTACTAAGACAGAGGTCTTTAGTGGCACTCTGCAAACCAAGACAGCAGCCTCACATCAAAGCCCCTTCTCCTACAGGGTTAACGCTGCTCAACAGGACAACGGACCTGCGGCATTCCTACAATGAAACGGGCCAGGCAAACGCCAACCCACTAGCCACATACCCTCCAGTATTCTGTTAGGCCATCCTATGTTAAGGAGACAGCACTTTGCCACAGGTCAAACAGCAGAGCACCATTTGTGTACGCGGTGCAGGCCCGTTACCCCCAAGACGGCCCCTACTTTGTCCAGTGGCCCTGCCCTCGGTCCATCCACAGATAACCTTCTGTTTGCGAAGCAGTGCTACAAAATGCATGGACAGCCAAGCAGCAGAAAGCACCGCGTGCCGTAAAACAGACAATAATCAGTGCTGCTTTTTGCGCACGTAGCAAGCTAGGTAAGGGCGTCAGCAGTGCGCGGAAACAATGGTGACGATGAACAAGCGGCGAGCCTACCGACCAAGCAACAGCGCTGTCGGAAACACAATGATGTACAACTTGTACCGGTAAATTGACAAGGCACAGGAAAGGCACACACATGACAACCTACAAGCACGCACCACCCGGCTTACCACACCCTTTCCTGACACATGGTGACGGACAGCCCCACGTTACGTGCTGCACAGCACGCGTTCCCCGCTTTCATGCCAACAAACTTATGTTGAGTCAAGTGCCATAGGAGCCGCCGCCGTACCCGCACTCCCCTCTGGCTTAGACGCCGCTGCAGGGGCGACCGCAGGGCCGCTAGACGCCGGTGCAACCGCAGCCCGCGTGACCTCCGTACTCTGGCACACCATGCGAGCGTGTGCCTGCTCCTGCTGCTGCTTCTGCTGCTGGGCCGCAAGCATCGGCGCGAGCTGCAGGCCAAGCAGGGGCTGCAGCTGCTGCAGCAGCGGCGCGGCGCCAAGGCCCGTCGGGAGCGCTGCCGAATGCTGCTCCTGCTGCTGCTGCTGAGCTCCGCCGGCGAGGACACCCGCAATCCCGCTCAGCAAACCGCCGCCACTGCCGGACCCTAAGCTGACGCTGCTGCCGGCGGTCGCCGCCGCAAGCAGCAGCGCGGCAACCTGCTGCTCCTGCTGCCGCTGTTGCTGCTGCTGCTTAAGACGGCTCTGCTTCGCGCGAATCTGCTCCATTAGGTACTTGAACGTCTTGAAGCTGTCAGGCATCTGGCACAGCAGCTCGCCCGCCCCCGTCGCGCCCGCCTCCGCCGCAGCGGCCGCCGCCACTCCCGCCACCGCAGCCGCCGCCGTCCCAGCCCCCGACTCCGACGGCCGACGGCCGGTCACCCCACTGACGATCGTCCACGCGCGCAGCAGCGCGCGCTCCGCCATGTCCAAGCTCCACAGCGTGCCCTTGTGCTCCAGCACGCGGGCCAGCAGCACGTAGGCCCTGCCCGCCTCTGCGTGCAGGCAGCCCATGCGCGCCTCCACTTCCAGCACCTGTTGGTGGATGCGGTTGATGGCCTCCGGGTCGGGGACATCCCCTGGACGGGCCGCCTCCACTGGGGGCAGCAGCTCCAGCTGCTGCTGCTGCAGCTGCGCCAGACGGGCCAGGAGGGCGGCCGACCCGGTGGGGGAGCCAGAGGGGGAGGGCATTGGGAGCGGCCGAGTAACTGTGACTGCGGCTGCGGCCACCTCGTCCCGGGGGCCGCCTGCGCCTGCGGCCGTGGGCACCTGGTAATGGTTGAGCTGCTGGGCCTGCGGTGCGTCGTCGTCGCCGAGTTTGGACTCCCCCTCTACCTCGCCCTCCGGGGTGATGCGGTCGGGTACCGGGACGGACTCTGGGCTGTTGATGCCATCGTGCAGCGCCACGGTGGTACCATGGCCCATGGCGGAGTTGGTGCTCCCGCTGCCGTCGTGCCTCGCTGCCCCCGACCCTGCTCCAACGTCACCTGCTGCCGTCAGCACCGCGTCCTTTGCCCCAGCCCCGGAGCCGCGGTCCCCATGGGCTGCGTTCTCCGCGCCGCGAGACTCTCGGGACCAATCCATGCCCCCCCCTACTGCGCGATAGGCTGCCTCCAAATGCCCAAGCCCATGGCCCCCTGTACCGCCTGTGGACTGCGCCTGAGCTATCGCACCGCCCGTCTCCGCACTGCTGGTCGGTGCACCCTGCAGCTCACTGGCGTCAGCTGACACGGCGCTTGCCGTCGCTGCGTGCCCCGAACAGCCGTCATGCCCGTTTGAGAGCGCATGTGGCTGGTCGTGCCTTCCCTCCGCCAAGGCCACTGCTGACGAGGGCGCAGGTGCAGGCTTGAGCGACACCGAATGCTGCGGGGGAGGCAAGCCAAAACCCAGCACCGCAGCCAGCTGAGTCGCTAGTGCCGTGGGAAGCGGCAGCTGAGGGCCTGCGCTCCCAGCAGTCCCGCAGGCTGCAGGCGCCGCCGTGCCCTGCCCAAAAGCAGCTGCTCGCGCGAAGACTGCCGGTGCAGCCGGCTGCGGCGACGGCCTGGCCCCAGGAGCAGGGCCGGTCATGGCTGCGGCGGCCCCATGAGGGGCTTCAGCACATGGGCTGATGGCAGAGTTGGAGAAGGAGCTCCTCCCCTGCGCACAGGCGCTGAGCAAGCCGCTTAGGCCCAGCGTCCCGTTGCTGGCCAGCACCGCCCGCAGCTGCTGTGCGACCTGCTCCATGGAGGGCAGGTGCTGGTTCTGCAGGTGCTCCCGGTCCGCCCCGGCAGAGACTGCCGACGGTGTGGGTCCAGGTCCGAGGCTGCCCATGGGGCCGAGCACTGCTGCAGCGTCGCTTGCAACGGTCGAGGTGGGCGAGAGGGTGCTCATGCCCGTGCTTGGCCACCGGCCGGCAGGGCAGGCCGACACGTTGGGCAGTGCGCCACTGCTGCTAGCCGAGCCCTGGAACAGCTGCAGCAGCGGCTGGGCAGCTGTTGGGGCCCCAGCCAATGCCGCTCTGCCCAGTGGCAGGATGGGCGACGGCGGCAGCAGCCCCGGCACCAGCCCTGAGCTGCCCTGCCGCTGCAGAGGTTGGGGGTTCTCCGCCTCTTGCTCCATGCGCTCCTGCCCTTCCCCGGCTGCGGCGTCCATCTCCCGGTGCCAGCTAACGACCCTGCGATGCAGTGGCCGCTCGGCCGAAGGTCTTGCCTCCGCTCCCGGCGGGCTTTCCCCGCCACCGTCGACCTCTTCCCCCTCCATGATTGGAGAGGCCAGCCCGCTCAACCGCTGCCTGCCCAGCACCAACGGTCCCGGCCCTGACGCCCCTGTCGCGCCGCCAGCAGGAAAGCCAGACCAGGACTGCCGCCGGCATGGGGGATGCGGTGGCAACGACGCGTGCGCCGCGCCGCGGCCGCCGCCCGGCGCCTCTGCATGGTCGCCGGCGCTGTCGTACTCGTGCCCAGAGTCGTGCGCCCCGCGCGTATGCCGGTCGGCGTCGCCTTCTGTGTCCGAGTCCGTCTGCTGCCGGCTGCGGGCGGCGGATGCACGCTGTTGTTGTTGGCGGAAGGAGGTGCGGCGGCCCACGCCGTCGCTGCGCTGGCGTGTGGGCAGCCGGGCGGGAGGCGAGTCCTCACTTGGCCCACTACAGCGGCAAGGAGGGCAAAAGGAAATTAGGAGCTGTCATCTGAGCCAAAAGAGTCGATGCCAAGTGCACAACTTCGCGGAAATGCACCATGGCATGCTTCAAATCCACAACATAGGCAGACCAACGACGTTCACGGATAAGCGGGTTTAGTCTTACCCCTCGATCTCGTTGGCAGCATCGAGCAGCAGATGCAGGCTGCTGCTCGGGTCGCCTCCTCCGCCTCCGGCCCCAGCCCCAGCGCTCACTGCCCCAGTGCTGCCCGCCGGAAGCCCTCCTGCGCTACCGGTGGCGGGTCCTGCTGCGCGGCCGTTCAGAGACGGCCGATGTTGCACGCCCGTCATTGGGCCAACCGCGGCTGCCCCTGTAGCCACACCGTTCAACGAAACCCGGTGTGGCCCTGCGGTGGCGACGATGCCGTTGTACGACAGACGGCCGGTGGGAGCAGCTCCCCCGTGTCCAGCCGTCATGGCGTTGAACGACCCCCGACGCTGAGGGGTACCCGCTCCCCCCGTGCCCGACCCTCCGTTGTACGACGTGCGGTGGCCGTTGTAGCTTGTCCGGGGCTTCTTGGGAATGGGCTCCGACAGGATCCCGGCCGGACCACCGCCCCCCGACCCAAATCCGCCCGTGGGACCGTTGGCGCGGGGGATCATATGGGCGTCCATCAGATCGGCCACCTCGATGCCCTCTTGGAGGAGCCAGTTCAACAGCCACGGCTCGCTCAGCCATGCCTTTAAGCCAAACAGCCCCTCCTTAGGCCTGCAAGAACCAAAAACAAACAGGGGACAGGCACGCCTTAGATACGCCAACTGTTGACTACTTGGTACCACGCTATCACGTGCTGGCTCGCAACAGATAATTAGATCCCGCCTGAACGCGAGCAGCAGCTGTGTCAGGGGGCACGGGAACTAGCTCTTGTGCCTCTTACTTTATGAAGACCGTGGTGCTAGCCTTCTTGCGCACTTCAGTGTACAGGGCTGACGCCATGGTGTTCTCCGGCGTCTTGCCCATGCACTTCAGCAGTTTACGCTCCATGGCCAGCTTGGTGATTTCGCCTGCACATGCCGGACGGCCCAACCGTAGGACGACTTATGGGCACTTGCCGTATGCCATGCAACGACACAGCACATGATTACAGCCGCTGCGCAGGGGTGCGGCGCAGGAAAGAAGTAGTGCTTGGCGTCCCACGCTTGACGCTCAAGCCTGCTCGCACGGAATCGCCCCTGGGCAGGCACGCACCTGATGTCATAAGGCGCTGCTCCTGCGAAAGAACTTCATAAGCAGCGCTCTTGAAGACCCCGCCTGTGATGAGCGCGCCACCAGCAGGCGCGACGCCATGCTCAGCATCATCGAAGTCGCCCCCGCCTCCGCGCCTGCAATAAGAGCATAACACGCAAATTCCAGCATGCAATGACAGTGCTGGGAGTACCTGAGGCATGTGATAGTGGCATTCGGGGGCAAAGCATACCTACAGCATGAACATGAGCGCCTCCCACACCGCCAGCGCCAACCGCAAAACGACAACCTTGGAGCCGGACACATGCATAGGCAATGACACAGCCTCAAAGTCTGGCTGTAGTTGTTGAGGGTAGCTGCGCCGTGTTGAGTGGCGTGGCGAGCATGTCAAGGACTGCGCCTTGGCGTATGTGCAGGTGGGGCACACCGCACCACCTCACCTGCTTCTTGCACCTCCACGGCCGCCCTGCCCCTTAGGTATCCCTCCAAATCCGTTCATCTAAGTGCGCGGCGTAGGGAGCAATGGCAACAAGATGTGGCGTGGGTCGCGCCTCAAGACAACACGATAGGCTCGAGCAGGAAACACTCCAACAAAGAAAAACAAGACGCTGGGGCTCCTTGGCGGCTGCCTTGTAACCTAGGTGCTAGAGTGGGTGTAGCAGACTGCCATGGCATGCTCCAACGTCACGACGCACCTCACCTCAAGTCGGGTGTCCACTATAGCACTACACTGATGCTAGCATTACTTTGCAGCCTCATTTACGTGCGTGCTGCCAGTTGCTATAGGAAGCGGTGGTCGTGGCGCAGCAGGGCTGACAAGTCAACCTCTTACGCTAAACTGCGATCAATATAACGGGGTTCCCACGGCGCGGCTCGGGGGCTGCGCCATCTGGGCTAGGTACGGAGTTCAGCGTTCCTGCGCATCGGAATCGGCAGTGTGGGGAGGTCCCATGAACATAGGAGTACCACCGGCGCGGAATTACCAGGTCTGGTTAACAAACGACAAGTCGATAACAGTACAGGTGCCAGGAGCAGCTCTCTTCTCTTGTTACGCTTTCCTCGACTGACCGGGTTCTGCCAAGTTTGAAATCGAGTTGTCGATAAGTGCACCGCTTCTTTTGAGTACAGCACTAAATCGAAGGTCACATGTAAGCTCGGGGACTCTAACTCACTGTGCAGAAGCGGAAGAGGTCCGCATGCCCCAGACTAGAAGCCCTGTAACGGCCGCAAGGCAGGTCCCAACATAGCATAGCCGCAAGTCCACCTCTACTGATATGGCAGCCTTCGAGGAGGAAGAAGACCGGAGGACCGTCCACGCCAAACCCTTTCCAAAGTCAACCACGGATGAGCGGGTCCGGGAGTTGTTCGCCCCTTACGGCAGGTGCGGATACGCGCGTCCTGGAACTTTCCGGGGGCCAACCGTCAGGGGCGTTCAGTCTTTGCGGTCTTTGCAAATGCTGAAAGGGGGACAGCAGGGGGGCCTTGTGGGCAAGTGCTTGTGTACGGAGGCACCGCTGAGGAGGTCCAGCTCGGGTTGGGCTAGGTCCTAGGGAAAGGGTGCTAGGGAAAGAGAACCACGCTCTTGTTGCAATGCTGGCATTACATGCGTGGTGCCAAAGAGATCATACGTGGCCCAGCACCCATTCTCCTGTCTGCCGCCGAAAGAGGCACGGCCTGGACCTGGGGCTGAGTGCAGTCCCGCCAGGCCGCGCAGCAGTTCCTGACCGGCAGCTGAACCCCGAGTGCCTCCGTTGCAGTGTCGTACGTCTTATGAGCACAGCGGTCGTATTGCATGCACCGATATGCGCCTCACTGGCGCCGTGGAACATTATGTCACGCTTCAACCGTGAGTCCCTGCGGTTTCGCTCGCGCCCCCAGCGTATGCCGCGTCAAGCTACGCCGTGAGGCGGCTACCAACACGTTCCGTGGGTCGGTGTACGTGGAGTTTGCGGAGGCGGCCAGCGCAGATGCAGCTGTGGCGAGCCCCCCGCAGCAGCTGCACGCGGCGGCACGGTTGCAGGTACGTTGCCCCGCCCCATGGATCCCAGTCCTCCCCTGGGGTTCGCGTACTCGACTGGGCTGGCTCGGCCCACTTCGCCAAGAGGCTGCGCTGCACATGTATATGACTTGTTGTGTACGAAGCTCTCAACGTTGCCGTGACGGTGTGTCTGCCCTCGCCGCTCCTAATGCAAGGTGATGCTAAAAACGGACTATGAGCGGCGAAGGGCGCAAGCGAACACGTCGACGGGCGGCCAGCACAGCTTGTCCGCTGGGCACAAGCGGGCCAGGGTGTCGGAACCCAGTTCGCAACCACCGCACCAGTCCACTCCGGTTTCGGGGGAGCCGCTGCAGCAGCAGGAGCAGCACCAGTGGCAGCAGCTGGCTGAGGAGCGGGAGGCGCAGGTCAAGTCGCTGGAGGAGCAGTTGAGACGAGAAAAGGAGGACAACCAGCGGCTATACCAGCGGTTGGCAGAGGTGAGCTAGAGCGAGACACCCTGACGGGTGCAGGCCTATTGCTGCATGGGCGGATGTACGTCGTGGGTTACGGGATGGGGCCGGGTGCTTGGAACCATGCGGCCATGCGTATCGTGGCTCAGCGCTGCCGGGTCCACAACACTGGGGCACGAACGCATGCTGCTTGACCAGTGCTTGTTGCTAGGCAGGGAGCTCGCAACGTGCTACTTAAACAATTACAGCGCGCGAATACAGCGGATTGCATGCTAGCCCTTGTCCTTCATCGATCAGCATTTGCCAAATGCGTGTGCTTGCTGCGATGTTGCCCCCATGCCAGGCCCAGCAGCGGGCCCAGGAGGCGGCTGCGCGGGAAGCGACGGCCAACGCAAAGGTCCTGGCGCGAGAAGTCGAGATCGGGGCGTTAAAGGGCGAGATAGCTGTGCTCAAAACGCAGACGGCGACGCAGGTGCGAGCGGGGCGAGGTGGCCAGCGGCGTAGGGAGGGAAGGGGACGGGACGGAAGCACTCGCATGGCACTCGCGTTGCCGGTTCTGGCGAATAGCCGCTGCGGTGCACCGTAGCATGCAGCTTGGCTTCCCACTTGACGGTTCCCGTTCAACGTGCACGGGCCTGCCCTGGGCAGGATGTCAGGAGCGTGGGCCCATGCGCGGACATCCGCAAACACATCCGCCCACGCATGTCAGATGGCCACGTGCCTAGCACGCGCGTGGATGAGAGGCGGCGGCGAAACAGGCCCCTGCCGCTAGGCCCTAGCTGCGGGTACAGCACTGCTTGCAGAGGACGGGGCCCTGCCGGCAGACCCCTCAGCCCTCACATGCACGCAGCCGCACACCTGCCTGCCTTGTGCTTGGTTTGTACCTGACTGCATGCCATTCTGTCCCTGTGTACAATATGTGCCATCTGGTCTATGATCGGCATTGCACCCACCAAAACATCAACAGCTATCCGCTGTCCCGCTGTCCCTTGCAGGTGGTGCAGGCGGCGGCTGGCTTCAAGGCGCGCATCGCCGAGCTGGAGGCCTCGGTACAGCGGTTGAAGGACGCAGCCATGGAGCGGGACCGCGAGGGGAAGCGGGGGCCGGGGAATGGCACGGGGAACGGCAAGGCGGGGCGGGGCGCGGGGGGAGTGAAATCCGACGAGTTGGACGACTTGTGATGAGCGCGTGCTGCGTCAGAGCATCTACTTTGGGACCGGCATGTCCTGCTTGGTGTGTACTTTATCGTGCATGAGGGAGCAAGGTGTGGTGAATGCATATTTAGGCTGTCGTGCGACGGCAGGGTACGTTTGGTGCACGGCCTGTGGTAGCCGTCGGGTCTGTGGGGAGCCATTAGCGATACTGAGAGCTGCACACATGCGCGTTGTTGCATTGCTACCTGCGCGGTGTACGGTGGGTGCCTGATCTTGAACCTTTTGCACGTCCGCGGGCTGCGCGTGTGGTCCTTTTCACCGGAGGCGCTCTTCGAAGCGCAACCATACCTGATAATAATGGTGTTGAACGGAGCTGCGTGCATGCTTCCGGTGCGAGGAGGTAACAGGTGGCTGGCATTGTTGCGGGCCCTGAAGGGCTCCGTACTCCGCGATCGCCCGCGGCACATGCATTTGGACGGCGGCCCGCATGGTTGGCGTAGGGGTGTTCCGTACTGTTGCACTGACTTAATCTACATGTACTGTTGATATACGGCCTCTTGTTGTATCAGATGCAAGTTGACTGGTTGCTCGACACTGCGGTCAAGTAGAGGCCCGTTGCACCAAGTACCAGGTTGCAGGTAACCAAGGCAGTGGTGAGATCATGCGCTTGGGCACTGGCGCATTCGTTGCTGGTGTAGAGCACAAACTAGCTAGCTTCCATCCACGCGATTTGCGCTAGTTGGTTGCTGCCGGAGGCTTGCATGTGGGTATTCGTGCTTGATCGTGTTGGCCATCCCGTGCTCACGGTAACCGCTGCAGGCCTTGTGGAAGCCAGGTGGAAGCCGACTGCTGGAGGCAATGGAGCCACCAACCACCTCTGTAACCACGCGCCAAGTCTGTTCCGCGGTGACATGCAGTTCGTGGTTGAAGTGGGGTGGTCCAGACGGTATGGTACAAGAAAGTTGAGCGCCGGTGGCAGCCACAGCGGATGCCGTCTTATGTGCGGGCACAGGCAGAAGCACTGCACCGCACCACCCCAGGAACAAGTGCTGACTGCTGAGGCACTGCATGCGGCCCTACGGACATAGCAGCCTGCCCTGACGAAGTGCACGCAACTTGCGCTATGAACAAGGCTCGCCGTCCACTGACAGGAACACAGCTCCCTACCTGTGCAGTGCGATGCAGCACGTCCCAAGCGTCGGTAACGCGGCGGTCAGTGACTCTGAGCACCAAGGTTGCCCCGTGCTTTAGCTCAGAGATAGCCAGGGGAAAGCTGGCTCGCTCTCTGTGTGCTTACAGCTCCTGCACGTTTTCAACACCCATACACATGCGTGATGTCAACGAACCGTGTACATCTCAACGATTTGCCCCCCAAATCTAGGAGCACGTCCACCGCAAGTAGTGCGTCATCAGCGTTCCCGCAGTTTCTAGATTATGCGCACACAGGCATACGTATACCGGTATAATGTTATGAATCCTGAGATGCACGTTGTTGAGACAGGTGCCTGGGCGGCACCACAGCTCATTCACAGCTGCCTGCATTTGGATACCGGGCGCATCGATCGAAGCCCCGCCAAACCCTAATACACAAGGCCCGCAAGCATGTCGGCAGCGCTCGCTAGCCCCTCTCGCACGACTGTGCACTGAACAAGATCACGCATGGGTCCGTATACTGGCCTGTCTAAACGACAGCCGTGCCGTGCACGGGTCCGTACATATATAGCAGAGTGCCCACGTGCAAGAGCGGCGTGCTCATAGCACTACCAGCACCACAGCACTGCTACACCTGCTTCGTTCTGCCCTCTCGCGCCGGAAGCCTAGACCCGAACACACGAACCCTGCGTCCGAGCCCCCGCTCACACACAGGCAAGCCGATTTCTGCCAACATCCCAAGCACGCGCACGTTTAGCAGTACCGGACGGGTATGGCCAGGCTTGGACGTCAGTACTGGCAGATAGTGATCACAGGTGCCTAATACCACTGCAAACGCTTATCCGCTGCCATGCGCAGTCTGGCAGGGGCCGATCAGGGGGCCGCGCATGTGGCATAAGTAGTAACCCACATCGCAGGCTGCACGTCTGCGAGGTCCTTCAACTGACATTCCGCACAGGCTCGCCCACCAAGCCACGCCGTAAGCTCCTTACTCGTCAACACATTACCGCCCCAACGCTACGTCGAGCACCTACAGAAGCTACTCACGCGCATGGGGGCACAACATAGGAAACACGCGCACCACGTGTTTTAAAGCACACTTGCGCAGACGCCACACAGGCTGTGGAGCCCGGCGCAATCTGCAAGAGTTCATAAAGGATGACGCACGGACTACGTACCGAGTTCACAAATATGCTCGCAGAGAGGCTAGCAGGCGGGAATAACGGACAAAGCTCTTGTACGTGCAAGGCGACGTTCATCACCAAAGCACCAAGGCTCAGCACAAGGTACAAGCAAGTCACTACCAGATGCACGCACGCCACACGCACGAACAACAGTCGGCGCACGCGCAGTCAACTCCTGCAACTGCTCGCCCCCTTGCAGAACGACAATGTCCAGGGTATACCAACCAGCGCGCGCAACCCAGGTGTGCAGCGGGTGCGGTAAGACACAGCTTGCCCACGTACGTCACATCACGCCTTCTAAGGTGGAGCCTGTGCTCCGTCAGTACTACATGCAGTGATCAGCTGTGAGGACGTTCCAAAAAAAGCACATGCCCCGGCATCTGCACTGCCCCACGCCCATAAGCCATGGAGGCGTCCCACAGCCGCCATGGAGGAGCTCACAGCCGCCGGCTTCACCCAGTGCCACGGGTGCCTTGGGCCGTTTGGGCAAGCACAGCGGACGGGGAAAAGCAAACCTTCACAATTATTGCTTCACAGACCAGGATTCCATTGCTACATCTGTTGGGCCCATGAATCAAAGTGCATGCGTAGGGAGTTCGAGTCCCATGCTATGAGGAGCCCTGCCTTGCCGCCGCGCCCCAAACAGGGGGGCTGCGCGCCGACACCCATGCCAGGCCGCAAACCAACCGGCACAGTTTCTAACAACAGCTTCGACTTTCGGCTCAGGATCTGCCGCACTCCTGCCTCTTACGACCAGGTAAGGCCCCTGAACCGAAACAGGCCACCAGCTGGCTCGCCAGCGCTCGCCCCGAGCACACACATGTCAGCCACACCACAACGCTGCGCCAGTACGGCCCTTGACCCAAATGGGTCACAAATGGGTCAAATGGGTCACAAATGGGTCACAAATAGCCTACCCGTCGCAGCACTCCGCCTGACGCAGGGCCCATGAACCTCGCAGCTGCGCGCACGCACCAAGCTCCTGCACTGCGGCCGCTGTGCCAGCAGGCCCGTGCGCGTGTGCTTACCCATCGGCGCCTCCATCTAGCGCCATCTGGATTGCAGCAATGGTAGCAGATAGGAGCAGCAGAGTGTGCCGTCACCAGCTGTCCCGTTCGGGGCTGGAGGCTCTTCCGCCCATCCTAGTGGCACAGCTCCGGGGCCAAAACCTCCTCGTCATCCTGCATGCATGGGGAGGTCACGTACCGTTTACCGGACATTGTCAGCCGTGGCAACGAGCACCTACTGCAGGTGCAAACACACACAGCCACTGCATACTAGGGGGTTGCGGCGTGCCCATTATCCGTACTGTGCTAGCAGCCAGAGCCTAGGTGCACAAGGGGGCCTCACCGGGGCGTCAGGGCAGGTCGCCGCCACCCAGCCGTGCCTCAGCAGCTGCTGCGCAGTGGGCCTGCGGGTACGGCACGCAGGTGCAGCAGCACAACGGTTACTTCGTACAGGAAGGAGCGCAACGTACGTGGACCTGAGCGCGTCTAAAGCCCGCCACGTGTGCAATATTGATGTATTGCTGTAGGTATTGCTGTAGGTAGCTCCCCACAGCGTGTATCACAACGCGCCGCCCCAGTCCGCACGGTACGGAGCACCCCAGGCCCTCCGCAGTCCGCACTTTGAGATGCGTGCCTTCGCATGACAGGGTCGGTGCATGCGCAAGTAGCCCACATGTCGCTGCGCCCATCCACAGGCCCGCTAAAGTGGGCGTGCACGCAGTCTTGGTAGTTGGTGAAATACAACCAGTACGGCTCTCCTTACACCTGTCTCAGGCTTGGTGTGCCTGTATCCCGCATCGCGCTCGCAACACCACCACCACGGCGCTCCCTGACGACACCCACCTGTCGCTGGGGTCGTCCGACAGGGCCGCCAGGATGAAGGACCGGGCGCCGCCGCTGAGCGAGGCGGGGAAGTGCAGGGCCTTGCTGGTCGCCTGCGCACCAAACGCCCAGCACGCATAGCTACTTACAGCTAGCCATCACAGACCGATCCCCTCATCAAAAGAGTTGGTGATGAAGCAGAGTGCTGTGTAACATGGGTACGGTACTGTACGGCTCTGCACTGTACTGTACGGCGCCGCCCACCTGCGTGGCGATGAAGCGGCCCACGCCGCTGCGCGCCGCCGCGCCGCCGTTGCGCTGCGCCATGTGCGCCGCCGTGGTGGGCGGCGCGATGACGGGCGTGAAGCCCACCAGCAGCTCGTACGTCAGCACACCCACCGCCCACACGTCTGTGGGTTAAGGACGGGTGAGTGTGGGTTAGTATGTGGTTATGACGGGCGTGAAGCCCACCAGCAGCTCGTACGTCAGCACACCCACCGCCCACACGTCTGTGGGTTAAGGACGGGTGAGTGTGGGTTAGTATGTGGTTATGATGGTCAGTATGAAGCCCACCAGCAGCTCGTTGGCCAGCATGCTTACCGCCCACACGTCTGTGGGTTAGCAAGGCGAGGTGTAGGTTAGCGCGAAGCGAATCCCCTGGTCAATGATGGCCAGGTCAAGCCCACCAGCATCTCGTACGCTCAGCGGTACGATTTTATTGGTACCGGGCGACACAAGGTGTCCCCAGCGTAAGCTGACAGCTGTGACCCATCATGAATTTCGTGACATACCGCACCGCAGGAGGGGCGAGTCAGTCAGCAGGCGCTATCTGCGTGCCGACGGCGATGCGGGACACCACACTGCGAGTCTCCCTCGGCCCTCTGCCCATGCTCCGCTCGCCCCTTGCTCCCGGCTCTCACCCACTGCCGCGGTGTAGGCCACCGACGCGTTGTCCTTGTTTTCGTCCGGCTGGGCCTTGAGGGGACAGCGAGACACCTCGGGGGCCTGCGGAAGAAAGGATGGCAACCATCGCGCACTGAGCAAGCGAAACGTAAAACCGGTGTTCGTTGCCATCGAAAAGTAATGCACGTGCAGCAAGCGGGGTGGGGAGCCCCGTAATTCCGGCAGCCAAGACTGGACCTGTGTCCGTGTAGGGACGGGGAACACGAGTGCAAAGGCATACGTACGACAGCAAGTGTCAGGTCCCGGCACAGGCGGCCGGAACACGCTACAATGCCGTGCCGAACGGTGCCGTGCCGTACCGTACTGATCTCACGCCCGGATCACTGCCGCTCACCATGTAGTCCACGGTCCCGGCGCGCGTGACGGCCCGCTCCGCGTTGAGGTTGATGGACACGCCGAAGTCCGCCACCTTGAGCACCCACTTGTCCGTGTACAGGATGTTCTCGGGCTGCGGGGCACACGGGGCCGGAAGGCAGTTTCGCGTCGCTTAACGAGTTCGGAGTCGATGTAGTTCAGCACCCCCAATCCAAACCCGTCCCAGCCAGTCCGGGAGCGCATGCTGGACGCGGCTTGCCGAGGGTAGCAGGAAGGAGGGGCTCCCGGGGTGCAGGACGAGGAGAATGCAAGGGAGGTAGTGCGGGGACTAGGAGCATTGGGTGCCTTTGTAGGTCATGCAAGTACACCAGACACGGACACGTGCCCACCTTGATGTCCCTGTGGCACACGCCCCGCGCGTGCAGGTACGCCAGCGCGTCCAAGAAGGGCCGCAGCACCAGCTCCGTAACCTGCGTGTCGTACGGTACGGCATGCGCAGGCGGTACAGCTCCTGTCATAACTCTTGCCGATAGCCTGGCACCGCCCGCCCACAAGCGCCAGCGGGGCTGGCCTGCAGACCCTTTGTGCACCTGCAGACCCTTTTGTGCACCTGCAGCTTCAAACCCGCAATCCGAGTCCTTGCCCACGCAATGCACCGGTACGCTTTCCCCGGAGCGCCATGACTCCACACGCTGGAATCGCTTCGTGTCCACCGGTATGCCGTAGACCACATGTTCACCCATGCACAGCGTCACATCCAGGACCTACGTTTTTAACCCGTCCAAAACAAAGCCGTGCCTAGGACCTACATCGTCCTGCCTCCCACCCCTGCTGCCACAGGTGCGTCGCTAGACCTTGCACAGTGTGCACACTGTGCACACTGTGCCCAGCCCTGCCCCCAGCTACCCATTCCAACCCGAACCCCAGCTACCCATACCCCAGCTACCCATTTCAATCCGGAACCAAGCTGCTCCCAGCCACCCCCAGCTACCCCAGCCCATCCCAGCTACTCCCAGCTACCCACAGCTACCTCAAGCTATCTGCAGCTACTCAAGCCAGCTACCCCCTGCTACCCCCGCTACCTGCAGCTCCGTCATGCGGCCGCCCAGCTGCTGCAGCACGTGGAACAGGTCACCGCGGGCGGCGTACTCCTGCGGCCATACGGTTCACGTGCGAAGGCCACATGTAGCCACAAACACATTACAAAAGCACGGCACGACGGGAGACCGGGGAAGGGAAAGGGCACGCCGCCAGGGGCGATGCACCTGACCGGCACCATGATCATAGGCCGGTACGTAGCTGTGTGAGGTTTGCAAGCCACGCGCGATGCGTACATGGCCCAGGCATCCAAACCGCGAGCCGCACTCATGCCTTCCCCGGTCTTCCTTAGCCGTGTGGCACACTGGCCAAGGTCCCGGCACCTTGCAGGTGCAGCAGTAGTAACAAAGGTAGCATGTGTATTAGCAGCTAACCCACGCGCACCTGCACCAGCACGATGCGCGCGTCGTCCAGGAAGGCGGCGTACAGCTGGATGACGTGGGGGTGCACCAGGCCTGGCAGGGGAGCAGGGGTTGACACACCGTTTCACATGATGCCTTCGGCCTCCAGTGCGACCCCAGACGCGCAACAGGGCGCTACCCAAGTGCCGCGCCGCCGCTCCAAAAGACCTTGCACCTAAACAACACCCTGCAAACGAAAGCTCGACGCCGTCTGTAAGAAGACTGCCCTAGGGTGCCGTACCGATGACCGTGAAGCGTGGGTACTAGTCAAGTGCTACTATACACGTCGTCTTGCCGCTTGCCACACCGCGGAGCGTAGTAGACCCCTGCTCTGCCCTTGACCCCCATCGTCTTCGCCTCGACCCGCCGCTGCCGTACTACAATTTGTCGTACTATAGTGCTGCCGTACACGCACCATGGTGCAGCTCGACCTCCCGCTTGATCATGTGCCGTACGTTGGGCGGCACCTTGTTGAGGAAGTACACCTTGAGCGCCACGGGCAGGCCGGAGCGCAGGCACGTGGCCTGCGGTTGGTTGGGTGGCGGTTCGCACGCAGCGATTGGCACGTGGGAGCCACCAGCGCGTGTGCACCCTTCCCTTGGGGACGCCATAGCCTGGCGCCCTGGCGCAAAGCGTAGGGACTCCAGAACAGTATGCTCATTTAATTCTTACCAGGACCTAGACATGCGCCGCAAGCGCGATTTCCTCAGTACTGGTATGCTTAATGTCACCGCCGCCCCTCTCACCTTGTACACCGACGACGTTGCCCCCTTGTACAGCCGCTTAACGACCTGGTAGTCCTCCAGGCACCATTGGCGCCGGCGCATGGCCACGGGCACGGCTGCGTTGAGCGCGAGCAGTGTGGTGGGCGGCGCTTGGGGCGGGACAGGCGGTTGCGGTTCAGCAGCTGAGGGGTCTCGTCCCAGTTCGGATGTGGTGCTTCCGAATGCTCCATCTCCAGGCTGCGTTTTACCGCCGAGACGGTTCACGGCGCGGGGCCCGCCGTCTTGGCTGTCAACAGCCACCGGCGGTGAACGGGCCGAGAGGGGCGATGCGATGGTTGAGGCGGTAGGGCTCGAGAAGGCCTGGACGCCAGCGCTCATGTTGCCCGATCGAAATGAAGGCAATGGTACGGGTACTGGACTGCTTATCTTCGCGTGGCTGGAGATTGGGCCACCAATGGCCGGTGTAACGTTGACTCGGACGGTCTCTCTCGGACGGTTGCATGGTACGTCCGGCGGCTGGCGCTGGTGATCTCCAGGCAAATTGGGTACTCTTAGCGGCAATGGGGTTGTTGGTGAGTGCGGCATGACAGGAGGGCTTTCCGCGCCTCTGTGCCCCTTGAGCAGAGAGGAGAGCCGCGAGGGGTGGCGACTCGTGAGGACCGGCGACGGCAGCACAAGAGGATCTGGCGCTGAAGATGAATGCATTACGGTTCCAGCGTGAGCGCTGCGCTCCAGCCGAATCGAGTCCGAATCGAAGTCCTGCACCCCGCCGCGATAGTACAACGTTCCCGCGTGCGCCGAGGCCTCTGCGCGCTGCTGCGAACATGGCGAACGCGGCGAAGAAGATAAACTTCCTGACAGCAACGTCCCGAGCCTCTTCAGACCGCGCAACAATCCCCCTTTGCGCCCCTTGTCCGCTGAGAGGGCGCTCTTTGCTCTCAACACTGTAATGCTTGGCTCCTCATCTACGAGGCCAAGCAACTTGAGCTGTGGCGAGGACAGTTTGCGCTGGTTGTGGGCGTGTTGCTGGGGCGAGGTTGCGACAGCCCCAAACATTGTGAGGGGCCTGGTAACTGGGCAAGTGTCTTCAATAGGTGTAAAATGCCAGTCGCTTACGCTATGACTCAGGATCGCACTGTCGTCCTACCGGTGTCACATGTGCCACATGGCCCCATGGGTTCATCATTTTTTGGTTGCGCACGTACCGATAACCGGTGGGCCCGACGCCCGAGTATAGTCTGACAAGGCAAGTCCTGACAACCTGCAATACGTTTCAGCTACATACTTGGTAGTGGGCAGCTTGGTGCGCCTTCGCCTGCGAGTTGGTGAACTTGCTTGCCCATAAAGAACCCGATATCTACTACATAACAGGATTTTTAACCTAAAATTGTGTCGGATGTACGCTGGATGCGGATGGATGTCTAGGGCTACGGGTGTAACTGAAGGACTGAGTGGCAGAAAGCAATGCCCCACCACCAGGGTCTCATTACAGGCATGGAGGCTGGACCTGCTGTAATGACATAGTGTACCGCACAGAGGGTGCCCTGCCCTAAGTTTGGCTCACATGTCACCAGTACACCACAAGTGGCCTGCCATCACACGCCCGTCGGCAACTGACACGGCCACTGCTGGCCTCGACCCTCAGCGTATGCGATTCGCACCGAGGCACCAGCACTGATCACGAAACGCAAGCAACCTTCCCAAGTAATGCACTTGCCGTGCACGGTATCACGCCTGCTGTAGCTTACATCGCGGCCACAGAGCCATGAGCAGGCTCTCCGTCACCAAAGCGGCAGAAGCCACACTGTTGCAGCCAAAGCGGGGCTCCCTGTGCCCCACCACCCGCAGTTACCCGTCCGATGCACACCCGCACGCCGCACCCGCACCTGCGCCAGCGCCAAACGCCATCCCGCTCGAGCCGCACTCACTACCAGGACACAATATAACAGCAGCACCTCATCATTCCCAGCTCACGCGCCCCGCAACCCATAACGCTGCCAGGATAGCACATGCCGGTCGCCTGACATGCCGCGGGCGAAACCAGCAGCACCTCTATCTCACGCCTGCGCGTCAGGGGTCTTCACCGCCGCCGTCTCCTGCGCCTCCGCCGCCGCGCCTCCGCCAGCCGCCTCCGCCGCCGCGATGCGCGCCGCCCGCGCCGCCAGCCGCCTCTGCAGCTCCGGAACCAGCTGGTCGGCCTGCACCGCCTCCTCCAGGTGGGCGTCCATGTCCTGCCGTACAAGCCGTACATCACATTTGCAACGGAAGCATGCTGGACATGGTAGTCGTGCCGCCATGTGGAGAATGGGGCCCGGGACTCGTGCGCGGCGCTGCTGCTCCTCGTCCACGCTAACCCACGTACCACCGCACCGCACATGGACGTGATCTCGGGCGGGCTGAGAATCAGCCGCGCGCCAAGCAATTTGCACGCCTGATGCCCCTGGTCAACCCCGCTACGGCTGTCGACACAAGAGCTAGGGCAGTGACTCCAACAAACACACACTCCAGCCTCAGCTTCAGCCCCAGCCCCACTCCCACTCCACGGTGCTGATAGCCCCCGAAACCTTCCTGCCTTGCGCCCGACCTTGACCCACCTCACCCTTCGCTCCCAATACACCATGTTCCACACCAATGCGGCAGTCGGCTGTACGCCGTTCGGGATTTCTCACTCAAGTTCCCCTCCGGCCCCGCCCCCGTAATTCCGTCGTACCCCACACGGACCCGCCCCCTGTGCCCACGCACCTTGATCTTGACCACGCCCGCCTTGACCTCCTCCTCCCCGAACAGCACCATGAAGGGGATGGCGTTCTCGTGGCAGTAGGAGAAGTTGTCGGCCATCTTGTGGGACGCGGGGCAGCAGAGCAAGCGGCGGGCTGGGTTAGTGTGTCGCGTGCAAGCCAGGGGCGGGTGGATGGGCAGATGTGCGCCTTGGTGCCTCTGGAGGGGCGGGGTTTATACTGGATGGGCCCTTGGAGCCTGCATACGATATGTTGGCAACATGCTTGTTGGCGCGCAGTGAAGCCAAGGGTAACAGCTGGCAGCAGGGGCGGCTGCCTGCAGCCCACGGCTCACGGCAGCTAACGCCCGCGGCTGACGTCCACAGCCTCGCCCCCAGCCAATCCCTCAGATGCCCGAACGCCCAAGAGTCAACCCACGGCTACTCCAACAGCTGCCCCGTTGGCACGAGCGAACGTTGCCTGCACCCGCATCAACGGCGTTGCAGTACAAGCCCCGTACACTCAAGAAAAACGCAGCATTCAGCCCTCTGCCCCCGCCCACCTTGGGGTTGGGCTTGTACCCGAACTCCGCCTTGATGCCCGCCGCCCACAGCGCAGAGCACAGCTCCATGCGCCGGACCTGGGGGCAGCGACCGGTGAGCAAGCGGGCTGGGTTAAGACACGTACGACACATGTTTCAGGGCAGGAGCAGGGCGCAAGCTGCGGGGAGCATCCGCACAGCATCATATGGCCTGTACTAACACGACCCCCTGGCCGCCTGCCAGGCCTGCCAGGCCGCTGCCGATGGAGCCCACCAGCACCAGATGGCCCAGCAAAGCCCCTCCATGCAGCCCTCTGCCTTCAGCTTTATACACATGCAGCCCCTCGGCACGCCCTCGCGTGTCCCCACCTGCAGCCCGCTGCCGATGGAGCCCACTAGCACCTCCGTCTCGATGGCGCGCACCGGGCGACCGCTGGCGGCGGCGCGCTCGCGCATCTGGGGATGGGGCAGCCGGATTGCGAGTGAGTCTAGCTGCCGGGTCACACAAGCAGGATCGCGGCGCGCTACTGCCTGTATGATGAACTGCTGTGTGCTACACACGACAAAGACGTGAAACCCCAGCCCCCACCTGCGCCTCCATGATGGCGAACACGCGCTCGATGCCGATGGACACGCCCACCGCCGGCACGTCCTTGCCGCTGAACATGCCCACCAGCTTGTCGTACCGCCCGCCTGCAGTACGGCACGTGGCAGCGCAGCACAGCACGACAGTCAGGTTCAACACAAAACGTATGCAAGTACAATGCATCCCAGTGGCTTAACCTCATGGGCGTGCTGGCAGCAAGCCAGGCCCCTCTCGGGGCCCACGTTGGCGGCTTGGGTCCCTGCCGCTAACGTCAGCCCACCCACAGCCCCCTACCGCCCACCACCCTCTCCCCCCTGCCCCCTACTCACCTGCCGCGATGGACCCCACGTTTGCCCCCTGCAGCACCGCCTCGTAGATGACCCCCGTGTAGTAGTCCAGGCCGCGGGCCAGCGACAGGTCCAGCGTCACGGGGCCCAGCGCGCCCATGGCCTAGGGCAGCGGAGGGAGGTGGGGGCGAGTGAACGGAGTGAGCTGGTAAAGCTTTTAACAGCAGATGACAGGCTTTCACAGCCTGCAGCGGGCGGAGGTTTAACGTCACAGGGCCTAGTGGGCCCATGGCCTGGGGTGAACGGAGCGACGTGGGGCCGGGTGAACGGAGTGAGCATGTAAGCATATGACACTCAGTATGCATGTACAGCCTGCGGCGGGCAGGGGTCCAGCGTCACGGGGCTCAGCGCGCCCTTGGCCGCGTGGACAGCGCGGGGGTTCACGGAAGCGCTGCTGCCTACATGCGAAGAGGACACGAGTAGACAAACAGAAGCAAGAAACGACCCGGTACTCCCCGCACCGGCCCTGACCCACCTGCAGCATGTTGAACAGCAGCTGCAGCTCGTCCAGCGCCGCCTTGCCCTGGGGGGTAAGCAGGGGAGCAGGGGCACATCGGCGAGGGTGGAGGCTCGTGTATGGGCATGGCGGGAGCCCCACGGGCACGGGGTGTGCTTGTGCAGAAGGCGACGGTCGGCTTCGGGGGCCTTAGGTTGAGGAGCGCCCCTGCCACGTGCCGTGCGGTTCCCCCATGAGCCTCAGAACGATTGGGCACGGCCGACAGATGCCAGAGATCAGCAAGCGTCCCTTCCGTCCAGCCTACTTCTTGCAGCCTGCAGCCCGTGCACCCAACCTGCCTTCAGTGCCCCTTGCTCCCTGCACCAGCGCTCCAAGCAGCCAAAGGCGCCAGATACTCGCCCACCGCAGCCTCCATCCCCACCCCCAAGCGCACCGCTACCAATCCCCACAACCCACCACGCACCTGCGGGTGCTGCGCCAGCGGGTGGTCGGGGGAGTTGAGCTTGGCCAGCAGCGCCATAGGCTCGCCCCTGGGGGGACGGGATGAGGGCAGTTGTGTGAGGAAGGACGACGCTAACTGGACCATCACCTCACCCCCGGCGAAACGGGATGAGGGTGACATGGGCAGTTGTGTCAGGAAAGCCGACGCGAACTGGATTACCACGTCGGCTTGGCGCTTGGCGAGCAGCGCCACGGGCTCAACCCTGGGGCCGAGACGGGACCGACCGCTCACTTGACGCGCAGACCGAGTATAGAGTAGCTTGTGTCCCGGGGCATTCAACCACTTGAGGGATCGTTAGGTTTGCCACAAGTGCCATGCGACAGCCCTCCAGCGATTACATGTGTTCTCACCCATCTCCTGCCCTCCCCCTCACCGCAGCACCACGAATGTGCCGATGGTGTCCGCCACGTGTCCCGGCAGCCCCTTGTCCTCCACCATCTCCTGCCGCACCGCCTCCCACGGCTCCTTGTCCAGCTTGTCAATGGCGGAGCAGATGGGGCGGAACTTCTGGGCGGGCACGCCTGGGGTGTGGGAGGGGGGCGGGTGGGCGGTAGGGAGGCAAACGAAGTCTGAAGATGGGCGGGAGAGGATGAAGAGCGGCGGTAGGGAGGGAAGGAGTACTCGCACTTTGCAGTTCCACTGCAGGTCGGTGCAGCACACAGCGTCCGGGCGGATCCCAAGGGCTTGCAGCATGGCTCGAGGGCGTCCCTTACCCCCTTCCCTCTGACTGCGTTTACCCCTACCATGATGCATCGACTGCTTGGTGAACATGTGTCCGCCCCGCCTCACCCGCGATGGCCAGCAGTGCCCCCCTCAACCGCCAGGGAGACCACCAACCACCAACCACCAACCCACCCGCGATCTCCAGCATTGCGTCCAGCAGCCCCCTGTGGTTGAGCTTGACCTCGAAGGCGCCCAGCTTGAGGTCGGACAGGATCTCCACCAGCACCTTGACCACCTCGGCGTCGGCAACCATTGGCGCGTAGGAGCCTGGCGAGAGCGTCAACAGCAGGAGGGTGTGTGTGTGTGTGTATTAGATGACGTGTGTAAACTGCGAGATAGCAGGCCGCCAGCACCTTGGAGCACCTCGGCATCGGCCAGGAAGGGGGCGTGCCTTTCACGTGAGCCCACACGCGGCGATACGGTAGCGCAGCCCGGCCCAGCCCTCCTCCCCCAACCCCGCCGGCGACGCCGAAGCCTCACCGTACCTCCCCGCCGCTGGCCCCCCAGCATCAGGCCAGGGCAGTTCCCGTTCGTGTCGCCCACCCGCCGTTACCAGGCAGCCCCGACCCCTCCTCCCTCCGCGGCCCCCACCCGCCGGCTCGCTAGCTTACGCCAAGGCAGGAAGCTTTCGTTTGGCGCAACATGCGCCGCCTGGGAAGCCCAGCCCCCCGGCCCCGGCCCCGCCGTCGCTCGTCGTCGTAGCCCCCACCTGCGATGTCGAAGTCGCACTGGAAGAACTCGCGGAAGCGGCCGCGGTTCATCTGCGGCTGGTCGCGCCGGTACACCTGGTGGGAAGGGACGGGGTGGGGCAGGTGGTGTTCATGGGAAGGGGTGTGGAGGGATGAAGGTTTAGCGAAGAGCTACGGCCGCGGAACCTGCCTTATGCCGCCATGAATTGGATGAAATCGCAAGCTTACAGTAACGCCTTGCGACGGCATCCCCTGCGACGCCCCACCTTTCCGATGTGGTAGCGCTTGATGTTGCCGATGGAGTGCACGGCCACGAAGCGCGCGAAGGGCACCGTCAGGTCGTAGCGCAGCGACAGGATCTCGCCGCCTGGGGGTGGGGCGGTAAGGGGGCGACATGGAACACCTCCCCACCCGTCCTTTGCTCATTGCCCCGTGCCGTTCTCACCACGCTTGGCTAGTGAGCTTCCAACCCCAGGCGCGCACCCCAGAGGGGATGACCCCCATCACTGCCCACTGCCCATGGGGAAATCGGTGTTTTCCCCATACGCAGTCCCCAGACCCACTTCCATCCTGCCATCCTGGTCCAACCCCTTCTCCCCGCGAGCGTACCATTGGCTCATTCCACCACGTTGCTCCCCGTACCGTCGTCCCTCCGAGCAGCTCTTGGTAAGAGCACTTCTGCAATCCTCGCTGGTTGCCCCCTCCCCCCTCACTCCCACCTACCCCTCCCGCCCTCTCACCCTGGTCCGCCAGGTCGTAGATGAGCTTCGAGTCCTCGCCGTACTTGCCCATCAGCGTCTCGCGCAGCTCAAACACCTGGAGGGGCGGTGCACCATGGCCACGCAACCTTTGCATCAGCGAAGGTGTGCCTGACCTGGGCTGACCAGGAGGCAGGGAGCTGCCCGATACGACGGCCATACTGCGTCTTGCATAGCTGAGAGGTTAAGCCGACATACCGTAGGCCCCATCCCAGTCTGGCACGCGCGGTTTCGCTGCATGTGCCATGATGCCATGATGCCCCCAGCCCTGTCCTCGTCTCTCCGACACGTGGCCGCGTCCGTCTGGCACGTGCCGCCCCTTTCTCAACACACCCCGCCAGGCCCGCACTGCCTACCGGCGTGTCGATGGACACCGCCCCGTGCCTCTTGAACACCGAGGTGATGGTGGCGAAGGCCCTCTCCCGGATGGACATCTGCTCCGGCAGGAAGTCGCGCGTGCCCTTGGGGATCTTGGGCTTGCGCCGGGCCTGGAGGAGCGAGCAAGGGGAGGAGCGGAGGGGTGTGGCGGGCGGTTGGCAGGTGTCAGGCGCGAAACAACCGGCAAACCAGACGCGCTACCACACAGCCCCTAGCCGCCTAGCCTGGTTACCTTGAAGGTCTTCAAGGAACTTGGCGGTGGCAGCGGCTAATACACTCAACGACATAAAGACACACCACATTCAGCCCCCACCGGGTTCGCCTCCACCACGCGGCGCAGGTCGTCGGTGGCAGCGCTGATGCGCTCAACGACACTAAATACACATCACATTCAGCGCCCCACCTGGTTTGCCTCCACCACGCGGCGCAGGTCGTCCAGGAACTTGGCTGTGGCGTCCCCCAGCGGCTGCAGCGCGGCGCACACGCGGCACCAGGCGGCGGGCAGCGGGGAGGGCGCGGAGGGGTCGGAGGGCAGCGCCAGGGCGCCGTCGGCGGAGCCTGGGCGAAGGGCCACGGGAGAAGGGCGCGGATTACGGGTAGCTTAAAAGCAAAAAATGCGAGGAGCTGAACATATGTACTGTTGCCCACGTCCGTACCGGAAGGATGCGAAGCGGTCACCGTTAACCCCCCGCCTTCCTTCGCCTGCTATGGTGCACCCGCGAATCGCCGCCCCTGCCGGTCGTGGTACCCCATGCCCCGCCATTCCGCCCCCCCCCCCCCCCCCCCACCCCCCCCACCCGGCCCCCCCCCCCCCCCCCGTCCTCCTCCCCCCCCCCCCCCCCCCCCCCTCCCCCCCCCCAGCCGCCGCCCGCTCCACGTAGGCCCGCAGCAGGGCCGTGCCCTTGCCCAGCACCACGCCGCCCCCCGCGCCGCCCTTGCGGTCCTTCTTCTTGTCGGCCTTCTTGTCGCCGCCCTTCTTGCCGTCGGCGGCAGCGGCCGCAGCGCCGTCGGCGGTGGGGGCGGCAGCGGCGGCGCCATCCGCTGCAGCAGCAGCAGCCGGCGCGGGTGGCCCCTGTGTAGTAACAGAGTGTGTTGAGTGACCCCAAGGTGGATGTGGTAGAATGAGGTGCAGGAGTAACAAGTCCATCGGGTCCTGGCTCGGTACTGGCTCCAGAGCTGGCGACCGCCGCGCTGCCCACTTGCCCTTGCACAAATATCCCTAGATTACGCAGCACCCACGGCCCCACCATCCCACGCCGCACGCTTACTCCTGGGCCCTGCCTCGGCCCCCAGACCGCATCCAGGGCCCGAACTCTCACGCTTTGGGTGCGACCGCGCTTAGGCCCTGCAACCCGCACCACTGCTCCCAGGGCCCACTCCGCCATGCCACGTGTGCGCCTACCTTACCCCAGCCCCACCTCCAGCAGCCTCAGGCTGGCCCCCGCCGCCAGGGCACCCTACCATTCCACCGCGCTCTTTCGCGCCCAACCCTTGCCAAGCCCCCGGCCAGCCAGCCCACTTCCACCAGGCTGTTTCCACCACCAGGGCCCCGACACCCATCCGGCAAGCGCCAAGCGCTCGAGCTCCCAACCCGTACCAGTGGTTCCCTCCCCGTCGCAACCCTTCACCAACCCTCACCTCCAGCAGCCTGAGGCTGGCCACCGCCACCAGGGCCTCAAGCGTCACCGCCTCGGAGGCGGCGCGCAGGGCGGTGCCGGCAGCCAGGGCCGCCTGGACAGCTGCGAGGGCGGGGCGGACAACAGTGCAGGCTTACGGACGGGCAGGCGGACGCGTTGTACCCGCTTGAGTTCGCAGGCGCTGCACGATCGGCCCGGACGATCCCGCGGGTGCAGTCAGATGAGACGTAAGTATACTGCTGGGCCAAACCCTGTCCCTGGCTGAAAGTGCAGATCCCCAGGCCGCTGTCAGCGCCATACGAGCCGCATGCGTGGCAGCAGCGCCTACAAGGTATGCCTCCCACCGTCCCGCTCGGTACCCCCATCCAAACCACCAGTCATCCTTACCGCGATGTGCCCTCTACACAAGCCCCCGGCAGTGCGACGCCCAGGCCCAGCACCACATTCCCGACGGCCGCACCCTTCGTCCCGCAGCTGCGCATGTGAATCCGGCCCCACCCTCCTTGTACCCTGTCCTTCCGGCCTCCCCCCCCCCCGCCCTTTCGCCCCCATTCCTTCACCGTTTCCGTGATTCCCTTACGTCTAGCACGGTTTCCACACGTTCGATGCGTACCCCCGCCCCTCTGCCCACCCCACGCGTTGCAGCGGCGCGGCGCCCAACGGCCCTCCTTCAAGCCTGACCTGTGCACTCACACGCCAACCCGTACCCCCCCTCTCGAACCCGCATGCATCCCTCACCAGGCTGCGCCCCCACGTCCTGCAGCAGAGCCGTGCCCACCGCCACCACCTCCCGCTGCGCCGCCGCCACTGCGCCCTCCGCCGCCGCCAGCTGCGCCGCCGCGCCCGCCAGCCCCGCGCCGCTGCCCGCCGCCGCCGCCACGGCACGGGCACGTGCCGTGCTGTCGCGGCCCGCCGCCACCAGGGCACGTGCCAGCTCCGTGAGGGAGGAGGGCAGCAGCGGGGAGGGGGCGGCCAGCGTGGCGTTGCCCTGCGTGCGGCAGTTGGACGAGAGGGCTGGATAAGGTAACACGGATGTTGTGAAGAACATGCAACGCATGGCTGCAGAGCCGACCGGATGGGGTTAAAGCAAGCTGGTATCTGCTGTGCACCTTGGGTATCCAGGTGAGTGTGCAGCAAGCCGTTCCCCAGCACGTGCCTTCCCAACTGCTTGTCCGTCCAGGTGCATGCATGCTCATGCCCCCATGCATGGTCCCACAGGCCGTTACCCCACCTGCAACGCACCCAACCCTTGCAGCACCGCTTGCCTCTCTCTGCTCCTTTACCCCAGCCGCGCCTCCCCGGCGCATGCGCCTCGCAACACCCTATGTCAACCCCAATTGCGCCTCCCCAACCGCCCCGCCACAGCCAGTATTAGTACTCCCTGGTTGCTGACCAAATTCCAACCCACTGGGGTGCGCCAACCCCAGGAACCCTCCAGCACCTGCGATCTCCAACTGCCCACTCTACTAGCGGCGCCAGCGCGCCCCCTCTCCCTCCAGTTGAGCGGCAGCGCTCGCTCCCGCCTGACTGCCTCATTCCACACGAGCTCTCCCCCTGCACGCCCACTCGCCTTCCGCCAGCCCACCTTTGGCGGCAGCCCCCCCTTCCGTCACCCGGCCTTGTCCCAGTCCCCCGCTCCGTACCCTCCGCCCACCCACCTTGGGTGGCAGCGCCCCGCTCTGCACCTCGCTGCGCACGCAGGTGTAGGCGGCAGCCAACGCCTCGCCCAGCGCGCCCAGCCGCTGCACGGGGTGACACACGGGTCCACGAGTGTCATTGGACATACAGCGGTCACCTCGGCGGCAGGAGGGAGAAGAACGCTGCAACACCAGTACCGGCGCTGCAGGAACCTCTGTACCGCCGCCCCCCGGTACTGCCCCTTGCACGAAGGGCCAGTGGAGGGCGCATGTGCCCCAGCACGGACCCACACCAGGCCCGGGGCGGTCCAGGCCAAACCCGCCAAGGATCTCGTCCCTGCCCCACCTGCGGCGCGGCCGTGAAGGGCGCCAGGGCCGCCGGGTCCCCCCCTTTGAGCGTGTCCACGCGCTTGCTGCCCTCCAGCAGCCCCAGCAGCTCGTCCGCCAGCGCCGTGGCCGCCTTGTGGCCCTGCGCCTCCATCACGTCGGCGTCGAACGCCTTGGTCTGGGGGAGGGGTAAGGGGGGCGGCAGGGGAGGCTGTTGAAAGTGCGCACATGCGTTACTGAGAACGCTGGGCGGCGATTGGTATGACGCCGATGTTGGGGTCGGGGAGTGTGTGTTTCAAGGGCGCGTGCACCAGCGCTACCGGGCAGAATTGAGGGGTGGTAGCGATGTGGGCTGGTGCGCCTATGAGCCTCTGTGACAAATTTGCGGCAGCCCATCGTGTATCGACCTGTCCCCATGGCACAGGCCCCCGGTGCGCGCCCCTGCCCCGCGCGCTCCTGGCATGCCCCGCCCCCCTCTTATCGCCACTGCCCCGTTCCCCTGCGCCTGCCCCCCGCCGACCTGCATGCCCAGCGCCTCGCACGACAGGGCCACGGTGGCGTTGGCGACGGTCAGCAGCCGCTTGCCGCCCTGCACCGCCAGCGCACCGATGCCCGCGGCAGCACAGGCGCCGCTGCTCAGCACCACCCGCTCCGCAGCGCTCAGCCCAGGGGCCGTCACGCCCGCCTGCGAGAGCGCCTCCGACAGGCTGGAGCCAACAGTGCCAGTGGTGCTGCTGCTGCCGCTGCTGCTGCTGCAGGCGGGGTCCTCCTGGAGGAGGGAGGACCCGTGGCCATGGCACGCATCCGCCAGGCCGCCCAGAACCTCAGCGTCGGTGGGTGCGGACGGCAAGGCCGGGAGCACGTTGCGGTTGAGTAGATCGGTTAGGTACTCAGCGACCTGTAGCCTTGTGCCGCTGCGGCCGTTCATGACGGTCAGGAGTCGGGTTGCAAGGACTGCTCGCGCCTGTTGCGGCCCGAGAGGGGCCGGGCCAGTCGGCGGCGCATCTGCTTGGGAAAATGACTCCTGCTGGAAGGATTTTGGTGCAGGTGATTCCTTCTTGACGCGCTCTGCGCCAGCAGGGTCGAGCGCAAGAGTAATGCCGCCTTGGCTGATGCGAACAACATCGTCGAGGCTCGGCTGCGCGCCAATGCCTCCCACAGTAAATGCTTTAGCGGCTGCTGACATTCCTCTTAGCCCAGGCAGCCCTGTGCTGACAAGTAAGGAGTTGGTCAGGTGACACGCAGCAGCAGGCCCAGCACTGGCGGCAGCTAGTGCAGAGGCCTTCGACCAACGCAATTCAAGACTTGTGCACAAAAGGACTGTCGCACGAAGAACCCGCGTACAGTGCATGCGGCATGGCATGTCCTTGAGAACAGCTTCCCGCTGTCCCGCCCCTCGATTTTACATATGATGTGCACGACCCAGATCAGAGGCCTACAACGCATGTTTCGATTGTTAAACAAGATTATATTCGCCTTAAAACATGGCAGATGACGTGAAGGCATGTCAAAGGGGTAGCCTTTTACCCCTTTTCCGGAACTCGGTACTACTGTTTACACTGTGCCTACTTGGAGTCGCGGTACTAAGCCCTGTAGTCCTACCCCTGACAGTATACGTTCCAGAAGAATACAATTCCTATCTTGAGCCGGTTTTTGCCATCATGCGGACCATGCGGGCCCTTGCCCAAAAGAGTACTGCAGCCCCGACACGTCCTGCTGCTACTGGAACACCTCGTAGTCATGTAGCTGCAGCGTCTCATCGACAAGCTTCGGCGGCCAGCTGTGGTGCACACACCGACAGCTGTGGCCTCGGCGGAGGGCCTCCCTCGAACCCGTTCGCAGGGCACACGCTGCACCAGGCAGCAAGCGCTCCTGTTCGCGGACCACAACCGGCGCACGCACAAGCAGAAACATCGACAGCCGCGAAGTCAGAATGGTGGAACAAGGATAAGGACTTGTGGATAGAGGTGCACACGGAAGAGGACTTTCGCCGCGAGGTGAGTGACGACACCTTGAGTTAGCCTCACAGTAAGTCGCAAACCACCTGAAAGCAAGCTCGACAGTCACCGTGCGTGGCTGAGGCGTATTTTGTCCGACAAGCTGTAGGCAACGTAACCCTTGTTTTCCCTGGCACCCTGCACTGTACTGGATTCAGGTCAACACGGGCACGAAGCCTGTGGTCGTGGAGTTCTTCGCCACCTGGTAAGGGCGTGCAGGGAGTTGCTCTTGCGTGAGTCATGTCCGAAGGTGTTGCACTCGGTGTGCTGGCCATGCCCTGTAATACACGTGGTCTTGCAGAAGTGCAGTGGTGCATCTCTTGAATGCTTCCACGAGGGTCTAGGTGCCACAGCGGAAGCGGCGCGCGCTCTGGTGCTCGCAGGTGCAATGGCTGCGAGAATTCATACCCGGAGATTTGCAGAGTCATCCGCGATCCTGAGCTTCATAAGAAATTCAAGTTCGTCAAGGTGTGTGTAGCGCGCGGTATGTGGTGACACCGAAGCTCAGCTTCGCTTTGCTCCTCCCTGCCCCCAGCACCTGTGTCTTGCCGACACACCACCTCTGTGCGCTGCTGCCAGCAGCACGCATGGCCGTACTCTAGATGGTGGTAAGCCTGCCTCCCTTAGGCTAAGTCTCAATATTGCCGTCTGCATTCCCCGCTGCCAGGTGTGCGTTGACGAGCTCAAGGCGCTGGCCAAGGCAGAAGGCGTCACAGCCCTGCCCCGCATGCTGGTGTACCAGCCGGGGAGGGGCCTGCTCACCAGCATAGACGTGCCGTTCTCCAAGGTTAGAGCAATACATACCCTGCAGTGACATCGTGGTAAAGACGTGAAGCTTCTGGGCGTCCTTGTCACAGTGACTGCACGTGAAGGAGACAAAGTAGGCGGAGGAGTGATGCGAGGGTTCCCCGGTGGTCGCCACATGGGACAGGAGGCCGATTGGGCTGCTGCGCGGCGAGGATGTACCCTGCCTGCCAACACGGTCTGGGGGCCACACCACTTGATGCACCTGCCGTCACCCTGACGGCGGAGCCCAAAGAGCGAAGACCCGCCTTTCCTGATGCACGCGCCACGTGCTTGTTCGCTGCCCCCAGATCCGCCACCTGCGGCACAACCTCAACGTCATCCTGTTCAACCCGGGCATGGCCTTCGGGACGGACCCCAACGGGTGAGCGCATTCGTTGCGTCCCACACGTGCGGTTGTGGGTGGTTTTGCTGCACCTGCTCTTGGTGCTGCTGTGTAAAGGCTGCTGAAGGGTGACTGAAGAGTTCCTGCCCAGGCCATACGCGACGCTCAGTAGAGCCAGCCTCCTGAAGTGGTCAAAGCCGCTCACACCTGTCCGTAACACCCTCTTCCGGACGCCTGCATGTGAAGCCATAGGTGTCCTGGCGTGGCCGCCCGCCGTCCGCAAAAGGCAAAACCAGGCTCAGCAGACCTTTTCGCGTAGCGTGCTCCGGCTATGGGTTACTGATCCGCCCTCAGCCCTTCACGCTTACCGTTCCAACGCCCCTCCTCGACCCCCCAACCGCCCCTTGACAGCTTTGTGGTGCCCACGGGCCCCGCGCCCGCGGCCGACCAGGCCGCCGCCAAGGCCGCGGAGAAGCAGCGCGAGATTGAGCGGCTGCAGAGCGGCAACTCGGGCCTCTTCGAGCACCTGCTCCGGGTGGCCAACGTGAATGTCACAGGCAGCCGTGACGGCGGCGCGGCCGCGGCGCCCGCCGCTGCCAAGGCCGGCGGCAACGGCGCCGCCGCTGCTGCTGCGGCGGCTCCGGCTGTGAGCTTCCCGGCCAAGGCGGCGCAGCCAGCCACGTGCAAGGCGCCGCCGGGCACGGACCCTGTGGCTTACGAGAAGGCCCGCAAGGAGTTCCTGGTGGCGCACTCGGCCGAGTACGGGTACGGCGGGCAGCTGGACGCGCTGTATCCCACGGAGGTACGTCACACGCTGTACGGGCACGCGTGCACGCCGTATTTGCAGTGCTGGCTTGAGGGCTGCCGTGGAAGAGGAAGTCAACAGTATGCGAGATGCATCATAACGTTGGCTGGTAGCTTGTGCAGCGCCAACGCAGTACATGCGGCCCCTGTTCATGCACCCCCGTGCACACCGTATGGTACGTCAACCAGTACGGTTCCCTTCCTGTCCTCGATCGGCCCCTTTTGCCAGGTGGGCTGCCGCATGGCGCCCAACGAGCACTACATGGACTACACCGGCTCCTCCGTGTACTGCCAGAGCCAGATCGACGCGGTGTTCCAGGAGCTGCGGCAGTGCATGTTCGGCAACCCGCACTCGGCCAACCCGTCATCCACCTTCACCTCGGACCGCGTGGAGGAGGTGCGGGACATGGTGCTCAAGCACTTCAACGCCTCGCCCGCGGAGTATCAGGTGGGGGCGAGGCATGGGAATGGGGTTAGGGGGGGGAGGACGGTGAGCCGGGGCCAGGGCGAATGGGGCATACGCGTGAAACGTGTGGGGGGCGAATGGGGAGTGGAGGTGCATGCCGGCGAACCAGCAACAAAGAGCCGGGGGGTTGTGGCTTAGCAAAGACGCGGAGTAATAGCGATGTGAGGTGTCACATGCTGCCTTGTCACCGACAAGCGTGGTGTTATCGCGGTGATGGCGGCTGTGCTGCAGGTGGTGTTCACGCGCTCGGCCACCGGGGCGCTCAAGATGGTGGGGGAGACCTTCCCATGGAGCGAGGGCAGCATGTTCAGGTGGGGCGGGGGCGGGGGCGGCGGGAGGGGAGGGGGTTAGCAGGGGAGGGTTCAGGCCGGGGAGTCCAGGGTATGCTTGTTGAGGGTGGGGTTTGCCTGAACGAGGGGTGGAGAGCGCATGGCCTATGGAGAGCGGATTTGCCAGCCGTGGGCTATGCAGGGCGCCGGTCAGCGGGCTGCTAATGCCACGTGCGAAAGAAGCTTGGCGCAGTCTAAACGGGAGCAGCGCCGTTGTTGAGAGGAAAGACGTTGTACACGTACGAATCGCATGCCGCATGCGTCCGTGTCCTGCTCCTTCCGCGCCAGGTACCTCCGCGAGAACCACAACAGCGTGCTGGGCATCAGGGAGTACGCGCTGCAGGCGGGCGGAGAGTTCCAGGTGGGCTAGGGTCCGGGCCGGGCCACAGTGCAGTACAGCAGCATCCCCTGGCAGTTGTGATGACTGCAGGATCCAGGGATGCGAGCTTGCCTGGCGTGCAAGCTCGCCCTCTAGGCGCAGTAGCATACGCTCCCTTCCTCAGCTTCCCAGTTCAGCAATCAACGAGTTTATTGTGCCGGGCGCCTGCCTTGCGTGCCTCCCCCTGCAGGCCGTGAATGAGACGTTTGTGGACCACTGGGCGGTGCGCGGCGACGCCTCGGGCGACCACAACCCGCCTAACACGCGCTTCCCGGAGCCCATCTACTCGCTGTTCGCCTTCCCGGCGGAGGACAACTTCGCAGGTGCGTTGCGGTCTCGCACCATCAGCGACCGTTGTTTGCGATAAGGGCTTCGAGAGTTGTATTGTCGCTCTTTAGATCGTTTTCGGCAGGCAGAGTCACTCACCGATGGAGCGTCGTAGCACGCATGCGGCAGAGCTACGCCCCGGGAGCGCAGCGCCGCGTTTCCTGACTCCCACCCACTCCCTATCACGTATTGCAACGCGGTGCAGTCCTCCCCACATCCTGCCTCCCCGTCAGCACACCGACAACCCCTTCCAAACCCACCCAACCACCCATCGCAAAAGGCCATGCGCCCTCCCCCCCTCTTAGCGCCTTTTACGCGTACCCTCTCTGCGCCCGCCACCCCCAGGCGTCAAGTACCCCCTGTCGTGGGTGCAGGCCATCCAGTCGCGCTCCACCGACCAGCACCGCTGGCTGGTCATGCTGGACGCCGCCGCCTACGTGCCCACGCAGCCGCTGGACCTCAGCAAGGTGCCCGTGGACTTCGTGGACCTGTCATTCTACAAGTGGGTGCAGAGGGGATGGCGGTGGACGCTTGAGCAGCTTTGTACCATATGGGGTTGTACTCGAGTCCATGAACGGGTGGTGAAGGTTTCCGTGGATGTCGGATGGTTCCCTCCTTACTTTTGGGTTGCCAGGTGGTGGGCTCGGGGAGCTTCGTTGCTGGAGACCAGTTGTTCGTCCGGGGAAAGTATCAGGGCTGTGTTGGGGTGCGGCGGCGTTGAAGGTAGCCTGATAGGGCGCAAACGTCAGTGGGGTCCAAGCGTATCTTGGGTGGGACTTGGCTGGCTCTCGCTGGCGAGCGTAGGGAATGCCTGCCATTGGCAAAGGCGAAGCTCGGGGCTATGCATACAGCGCGTGTTGTCCTTCAGCTTCGAGCAGGACGAGCTGCGCAGTCGTTGCGAAACGCGCGATGCCCTGGTCCCACTCCTGTCTCCCTGCTCATTCCCTGCGGTTGGGAAGGCGAGCTTGCTTGGGGCTCTCCGTACGGCACGTATCCTTTTCCCGCTTAGTTAAGGACAAATGCACAGCTAGCTGATGCGCGATACCCTGGCCCCATTCCTAAACCCCTTCCTTTTACCACCTTTCTCGCCCCCACAGGTTGTTCGGCTACCCCACGGGTGTGGGCGCGCTCATCGTGCGCACCAGCGTGGTGCCGCTGCTCAAGAAGGTGGGGGGCCGTGGGGCCGCAGGGCCGGGCGGTGGGGCAACAGTGTACCCCTAGGAGGTTGCGGGGGGTGCTGGTTGTCCTGGGCTCTTTGGCAGGGGCGTGTATTGCAGCTTCGCGCTGGGTGAGAAGCGGGTGGTTGTGGACCTTATAAGGCGCCGGCCGCATTTGGGGGCGGCCCAGCGGGACTCGGGGCTGGCGCACGTGTCAGCCCAGCACCAGCAGCACGAGAGATGATCATAAAGAGTTTGCATGCATGTCGCAGAACGCGCGCGCATGCTCATGCTTAAACGACCGCATGTCCTAGTTCTTATGGCTGCCGACCCTTGCGGTACCCCGCAGGTGTTCTGGGGCGGCGGCACCGTGGCGCTTGCTGCGGCCGAGGAGAACTTCCACGTGCTCAAGTGCCGACCCACGGACCGCCTGGAGGACGGGACGGTGAGCGGGGTAGCAGGGCGGTACGGGATGGGCGGGGCTTGGGGCATCCCTGGCATACGCACTGCCAGTGTGCGTGCACAGGGCATGCCAGCTGTCACGTGCCCCCGTGCAATGTCCCCCATGCCTCCAGGTGCCGAGCTGCGTCCCTATCGCCTGATCCCATGCGTTGGCCTGCCCGCAGGTCCCCTTCCTGGACATCATCTCCATCAAGCACGGCCTCAACATGCTGGACAAGCTGGGCGGCATCCACAAGGTTCAGGTGGGTCCTCAGCCCCCTTTCGCCTGGCCTCGTAGCAACGCTGCCTCGACAAGCACCGTTTGCTCCGCAGTACGCACAGGTGCTCCAACCACCCGCGTTCTTCGCTGCGTCCTCTTCGCAACCTCCCCACCCGCAGGCCCACGTGGCGTGCCTGACCGAGTGGCTGTACAACAGGCTCAGCTCCCTGCGCCACTCCAACGGCAAGCCCATGATGGCCATCTTCGGGAAGCACCACTTCCCGCAGCACAGACAGGTGGGCGCGAGGAGGAGCGGCGCCAGGGGTTGTCGTGCGGGGTGTGGCTGTTGCAGCCAGGGCGAGTGCGCGGGTCCAACCGGACTAGGTTGCCTCAGGCCCGACATGAATCCGCCCTCTGGTGTCAGTCCTTGCGTCTTCGCGGGGCATCTGCTCCTGCCAAGGCGTATGTTCCTGTCCTTGAGCGTGCATCCGTAGAGCCGTGCACCGCGCCCCTAGTTTTAACCTGGTTGCTGCTTCGTCGCACTCTGGCCCCGCAGGTGCAGGGCGCCATCATCAACTTCGAGATGCTCACCCCCGAGGGCTCCGTGCTCAGCTACAAGACCTTCGAGCGCGATGCAGCCACCGCGGGCTTCCACGTGAGAGCGGGCCGGGGGAACGAGCGGGCGCAGCGGGTCCGTGTGTACCGGTATTGGCTACCCCCGCTGGTCTGGCCGGACGAGTTGCGCTGATTGCAGGCAGTGGGTAGCGGCAGCTCGCATGTGAGGCAACGATGGCCTGCCATATCCCCCGTCCGGCCGCGGCTGCTCACCCAGGCCCCCTACTGCACCCCGCAGGTCCGCACCGGCGCGGAGTGCAACCCCGGCGCCTGCTACAACTACCTGGGCGTGCGGGAGAGCGAGCTCGAGAGCCTGGTGGGCACCAAGGAGGGCTGCGAGGACGACGTGGAGTTCCTGCAGGTGCAGCGCGGCGTGGCCACCGCCTCCATGGACCTGCACAGCGCCGACCTGCTCAAGTCCATCGCCAACAGCAACGTCAGCCTGGGGCACCCCGCCGAGGTGGCGCTCAAGTGGGTGGAGGTGCCGCTGGGCAGCGTGCGCGCGTCGCTGGGCTGGTGGAGCACCTTTGATGATGTGTACTCGCTGGCCGACTGGATCGAGAAGACCTACCGTGACAGGTCCGCGTGAGGGTGACTGGCGAGGCGTATAGGGAGGGATGTGAGCATATGATGGGCTGTGGGTTGAGGGGGCTATGTTCCAGCTGTCGCTGGGCCCCAGGAGGAGTTGGCCTGGCAGTGGTGCAACGGGGCTGTTCGGTCGTGGACCTGGGGTGGTCACCTGGGGATGCGGTCCAGGAGGCTTTGCGGGGCGGTGAAGGGGCGGCGGCAGTGTGGTTAGCAGGAAGCGGCGGGGGCAAATGGCTACTTGGGGAATGGAGATGGGGCGCATGCGTGGGAGGCCGCTTAAGTGGGAGGCCGCGTGAGCGGGCGGTGCACAGGGGTATTGAGTGCAGGGTCCTGTGAAGGGATGAGAAGAAGAAACGACGGAGGAACTGCTATTATTTGCTGCAGAGGTCGAGGCATTGTGCAAGGTGCGTGCGAGTTTGATCAACGCCTCTAAACCATTGCATTGTGGGTGAAAGGGCTGCAGAGATGGGCGACGTACAGGTGTTAAACTTCCGCACCGGGGCGTGCAATGTGCAGTGTCGGTCGGAGGAATTGTGCTGTCCTGTTGGGTACAACACTGAGTGTAGACGCCTTCGATAACAGGGCAATGAACTGTACGAAAGGGTCGATGTCATGTGGGTGTATCCCTCTCGATAATGACTTGCATGCATCGGCGAACAGTGCCCTGCATTAAGGACGCGCAGATGCGCACCATTTATTTTTCGTACAACGGCGTTACAATTGCGATATTTTGTAGGCATTTTGGGGGATTCAGCTGGGCGTGTGTCGCCGTCTGGGATGCGCAGGGCCGTGCCTTTCACTGGTGGATCATGGTAGGACACAGTATGACACGAGAAAGCTCGGGCACAAGATGTTTTACCGGCTCAGATTGTGTTTTGGTTGCGATAAGACAGTTCCGTTGTATTGGTCCTCAGGCCGCCTTACCCACGCACGCCGCGTAGAGGTCCACACGCGGACCAGTACCCCAGCTAAGGAACTCCACGGCTGTAGGAGACAAGCAGCAGCGAAGTACTGAGCAGGACCTGTTAGCCCTGCAGCGGACCTGACCTGCCTGCAGAGCTCGCCACCAGACAATGACACAATGGGAATGGCAATAGGGCATGCGGAGGGATTTTCCAACCGGCGACTTGTGGGAGCCGAGCCCATCGTCCTCTTCCTTTCCCCGTCCAGCCCTGGTCCACCAACTCCTTCACTCCTCCTACCAACGCTGTTTTGCTCTCCCTTTCTTCCCATCCGCCACGTGCATCCCATGCCAATGACACCACTCTGATCAGCTTTGCTGTCTTACAGCTGGGGGACAGCGTTCCACACGAACCCCTTAATCCTCGCGAACACTTCCTTTCCAATGCGAACCTCATCCTTCCGCATACCCCCAAATCGGCACCGGCCCCGCATATCCACTCTCCTACACCTTAGCCTCAATGACCCTCAATCCTTCCAAGCCAGGGAAGTCCCGCTCTCTTGATAGGCTCCGGCCATGGCCCTCCACCGTAGCGTGACATCGCCGCCGCCCCGCGCCAGCAGTCAACTGCCCGCTTGCCGCTCCCATGGGCTTAGCGAGCTTTGCACTGCGGCCAGTGTAATACTGAGCGTAGGGAGCTTCGTATGCGCCGTGCAGGCGCCTACACCTTGGCCTTGATGACCCCCGTCTCCACCATGTACGGCACCTCGGCCGCCAGCCAGGGGGCCAGCCCCAGGCACAGCGCGTGCGCCACGCCGAAGTGGGGGCTGCGGGGGACGCCACGGGGAACACACGCGTATAGGGCGTGAGAGGGGCGGAACGTGCTAGGCAGAACAAAGCGCCACAGGCGCAACCTGGGCCAGTGCACGCATGGCATAGTGCAGGACAGGCGAGGTTGAGCCCAGGCCTTGGAATGGAAATGGTGCGCATTCACCGTCGGATTCCAAGGCAGCAGGTGCACAACGCAAGCACGACGTGCGTTCACCACAGCATGAAGCGTGCACTGGCGGATAGCCGCAGTGCCGGCCGGCCCTCAGGGCGTCAGCCCCAGCCAGACAATGCACCGCAGAGTACCCGGTCGCTGATCCCATCCCACCTGTTTTTGGACCACAGGGGCTTGAAGTGGATGGTGAGGCAGATCTTTCCCCCACGGTACATCTTTGCCGTTTTCCCTTCCAACTCGGGGATTTCGATCTCCGGCGCGGTGTCGGGGTACGTGGCGGGGATGTCAAACTGGAAGTCAAACTCGTACTTGATGAGCTCGTGCACGTACCAGCACTTGCCCTTCCAGTGCGTCCCGTCCGCGTTGGGTTGGATGTTGAACCAGTCCGTGTCCGACTCCTTGTTCATTTTGATGTATGTGATGAGTGCATGCAGCTCCTGGGGGATGGGGTGCGTGGGGTTGAGCGCGGCTGGAGCGGGCGCGGGTGTGGGTTGAGGGAGGCACAGGGGCCACCGGCTTTAGACACCAGCCTCCCGGCAACATTCTCAGGCGCATCGTCTCATAAGCGTTGTATGGGTATGGCGATTATTCATTGCGCTATGAACGCCTGCTCACTTGTTTGAGCCGGTCCTGCCATTTCTCCTTATCTCGCGGTCCTGCTTTCTCTGTCAAGAAGGGAATCTTTTTAACAGTTTCTCTTGTCTTTGCATCCCATGATTCCGCCATGTTGTGCTAGCCAAGGAGGGACACGTAAGGGCTGGCTTCTACGTGCTCGCCTGGCAAGCCAATTGCGGGTCGGGCGGTTGTCTAAAGGAATGCAGACACTGTGAAGCTGTTAGATGCTAGCATGTTTACCATAATTCTAGCTGTAGTCGGTTCCGGAGCAATTTGCAGGGGGCAGGGGGCAAGTCACAGGGACGAACTAGGGGTGTCTTGCCCGTTGCAGGTGATATCTTGACTTACTGACAAACAGCAAGAGCAGTTCGAGATGGGGTATGATGCAACGCCATGCAGGGCAAGGGCATGAGTGAGCGCACAGGAGCGCATGACACGGACAGGCCCCAAAAGGATAGGCCCCCAACAAAAGTAAGGGCCCCTCGGCCCTGGTCCATGAGGACACGCTGGCAAGGATACCCGCGCAGAGATGCACCGTACCGAACAATGGCATATGACAGGGAATATATAATCAATTCTTGTCCGCTGCCAACCCAGTCGCACACTGTGCACCCCTGTCTGCTACCTGCCACAAGTCAAGCGCACGAAGCTGCGTGCGCTGCGGCGCAGCGTCTCGTGCTGCCACACACACTCTTGCATGCGCGCATAAGTACCCGGGCGCGCCAGCAAATATTTGAATACCTTCATACGCATACCTATTGTTAACAACTGCAGTCTACCATGTGCGGGCAGGCCGGTCCTGCCTGCCTGCATAGAAAGCTACGAAGGTACGGATCCAGTCGGGCAACAGGACCGAGAGCCTCACATGCATGTAGGTATCGCACAATACCACGACAAGAGGACCGCTCTGGCAACACTACCGGACCGCCTTCGTTCGTACACTAATTACAGAATTTCACCCCAACCAGACCACCACAGCAGTACTTGTCAGTTCTCGTTGACTCGTTCACAGCAAGCAACACATGGTTGGGGTACGACGTGGCATGACCCCCAACAACGGAAGTGCACAGCAAAGACACCGGTACGGCAAGGGGGCGTCGACAGTGACAGCCACTGCACACACGTACGTGGTACGCGAATGCATAGGTATGCATGCAGCGCTGACCTAGGGATAGATGGGGCAGGCGCAGAATTGCCTTGTGGGTCACCCCAAATGCTTGCCCGCAGTCACAGCATTGGCTCATTAGATTGTCCGTCTACCGGGAGTCAACCTCGACCAAAAGTACAGATGCCCATGAATGCTATCAGTACAACACATGCACGACGCCGGACATGCCGTTTACACAGTGGCCCCGCCTGACCAACCAAACCTGCAAATGTAGCAGCTTCAGGAGCCTATCAGGGGACGGCAGCCAGTGTATCCAGTCCCCGCATCCAAAGCATGGCCCGGCCCGTATCCAGGTTGCCTCCATCCGTAGCCCCCAAGGATAGCGCCGTCCGCACAACACGACAGCCCCTTTCCATCCGGGTGCCCCAAGCCCACACCATAACACTACACGCTACCCACGCAATGCGTACCACCACATAGTTTCATTGCTTTTTACCTCATTCGTCCCCATACCACCCCCTGTGCGCCTCCCTCTTATGCCGCGCCCGCGGCCCTGCTGCCCATGCCCCCGCCCGACCCCCGCCCTCACAGCGACCCCTGGCCCGCGGCGCCTATCCTCTCTCCGTTTCGCTGCTGCTGCTGCTGCTGCCTCCGCTCTGCTCCACCTCAGCTCCCGTTGGTGCGGATGCATCCGGCCCTGCTGTTGCTGCTGCTGCTGCCTCCAGCGCCTCCAGGACGCGCTGCTGCTCCTTCGGCTCCATGGGCCCCCGGTACAGGTGCGCCGGGTTGCTGTGCCGCAGGCGGCCCACCACCTCGCCGCTGCCCGCCAGGCAGCCCCCCGCGCCGCCGAACGAGTCCGGGAAAGTGCCTGCCAAGCGGAGAGCACCAGCGCGTAGTACGCCTTAGTCTGAACCCCGGCAGTAGCCAAGCTCGACCTAGAGCCGCAGCGCTAACACGTGCAATGCTCCGTGACCCTGCTGCAGAGACCCAAGGCGCACATGGCCAGTGCGTCCAGCGCACAGTACCTCGTGCCCAAACGATTGGTACGGCACACAATAGCAATCACGGCATGGTTGTATCGCAAAGTACGTACCAACCTGGTAAACCATGACGGTTAGTCGGCTACCCCCTGGCAGCGTAGCAGGCTAGTGGTACGGCTCATGCGGACATGCAAGGCCATGCCAGGCACTCACAGGTTATGAGGGTGACGCCTGAGGGGTCCACGCCTTCCACGGCGCACGTGCCACGTCCCCTGGCGGCCAGGCTCCGCGTCTCTTCCAACAGCACGTAGGCGTTGTACCGCTTGCAGACCCGTACGATGTCCGACAGGCAGCACCTGTCGTACTCTCCGCCGCCCCGGCCGCGGTTGTCGTACAGCCCTTCCAGTACAACCCACACCTTGGCCCACGGCCGTCCGCTGCCAGGCTGCCCGTGCGCGATGCCCTCACGCAGCAGCTGGCGCAGGTGCTCCGAGTCATTGTGGCTAAAGTGCCGTACGGTGCCGCCGTTGACTCGCGCGCTGTACGACAGGGGCCCCTGTACTGCCTGGTCGATGAGTACCAGCGACCCGGGGCCCGCTAGCACAGAGATGACGAGCGCGTTCGTGAAGCCAGGACCGTGGGCCGTTGCTGCTTCCACGCCGAAAAAGGACGCCAGGCGGGTCTCCAGCGGGCTGGGGGCATCGCTGTGCACCGGTACGTTGGCCCGCTGTGACGGCTGTGACGTGCATGGGTGGTCGTACACACATGCCGGACAATGGCTGATGTCTGCGCTGCTTGTGAGGGGCTTCTCGTCATGGTCGTAAGGATCCCGACGAGCCCCAAAGCACAGTATGCTGTGGACCCAGTTGCGGCCCTGTTGGTGGGGAGCGGGCGGCTGTGGGTGGTGTCGGTGTGCCTGCTCGTCCCTACGTTTGCCGCCCTTGTCGTTGGGCGCTGGTTCCTGGTGCCTGCAGGCAGCAGCGGTTGCAAGCATGAGTTCACCCACTCGTCTGCTATAAACAAGCATCAGCGTGCGACAAGCCCCAGACGCGTGCAGCACCTTGTTAAATGCTGCAGGCGATCTGGGCCACAGCTAGGCGACGCGTCGACACGCATTTAAGGAATAAGAACGTCAGTGCTGCCCGTCTAGCTTCATGCGCTGCGGGCAGTACACGCAGTAGCAGCCTTACCATTGTGTGAAGGCCTGCTTATGGGTGTCAACATCTACATCCTTGGGCGTGCCTGTCTGCATAACCTGCGTGACCGCATTGCACAAGGCGATTGCACGAGAGGCGTGGTGTCAGAAAACACGGTACAAAGTCCAGAACAGGTGCGGCACGCAACCACATGTGGACCTTCCCAGCTTGGCAGAACCGGTGCACCTCACCGGTTGGCCTGGTTGGCATAAGCAGATGAATACAAACGTCGCTTCACCAATGGCGTGGCTGACATATGCGGATGGGTGACCCAAGCGGCGCTGCCACACTCGATAGCCCACGGCAGACGTCGTCACCAACAGAGCAAGGAACCGTGAGGTGACGATGTGGGACAGATTCGCAACGATGCACATAAGCGTGCCCAAAAGTCCACACCTCGTCACGCAGCCCTACCCCGACTCCGTGCCGAGACGTTTTGAGAGTATGCATGTGACAAGCCCTGCCCTGAACCCCGCGGAACCCCGCGGAAGATAACCTGACCTTCGTAGGTTTTGTAAGGCGTTCGACGTGGGCCTCGACGAATGCCATGCGCCAGGCGCTGCCTCCCGCCTCTCGCGCGCGAGGTTCCGGTCAGCTGCTCGATTGTCAGTCGCCGCAGAGTTGTGTCCTGAGGAATGGATGGATGATATCACGCTCGCACTGTTGATAAAATCTGGTTGTTGCTTGTCTTAATGTCCTCAGCGTCCTCCACGACGGGGGACTTTGTAACATCAGCGGAAGTCAAGGTAGCGGTAGACCGGGAACTGGAGTTTGCCCTTACCTATGAGGTTTTTGTAGCCTGTGTGAAGTTGAGCCCGACGAAGTTGGTAACGACGGCCTCTGTCGAAATTAACTGTTCTACCCCCGCGCTCATAACAACCTTGCCTGCGCACGTGCGGTGTATAAGACAGAAATGACACAGCTATGTCTTTGAATGCTCCTGCTATGTATTTGTGTGCGTGTGGGGAGGCGTGCATGTAATCGGGATCGGGAGTCATGTCACGGCGGTTGGTCACAGAACCTTATTAAGCCGCATGCGCCTTTTGCCGCGCAAGTCGTGCGCACATAAGACAAAACAAATAGGGGTAATAGTACAGGCCCAAATGTGTGCATCTTGCGCGTCCTACCTGCGGGCTAGCTCCGATGCAGCAGGCCATGCAACGATGCGCGCTGTGGAACTTGTGTCGTCCACGCCCACATGCAGCCAGTCACCAAGCTTGCTCCAGTCACAGGGTGCCTTACAGGCGTTCGCCGTTCATGCACGAGCGCGTTCAGCGATGCAAGGCTGACCCGGTACCTGCATCAGCGAGTGCCCTGGCCCTGAGCTGCCCTGAGCTCCTCTGCTGTGGGCAACAGACGGTGTGTGCTTGCCCACAGGAGCCTGTAGTTGTCCCTGCTGCCTGCTCGCATCTTGCTAACGTAAGGAGATTGCAGGGCCAGGCGGCATGCGTAGCTTACGCCTCGTCGGCTCACTTTCGCTGACCCGGCCCACGTCACCACGTGTCACCCAGGGGGGTCCCCTGGTGTCACCATCGTCAAGGCACCAAGGGGCAAGGGCTGCAGCCTGCAGGCAGTCATGCCTGCACTGTCGGGGGCACGATACCAATACCGGCAGTGGAACGCTCCATGTGCGTTCGTTGGCAGGGCTAAGGCGCCGGGCAGCTCCGAGCCTCCGACGGCACTCCCACGCAGACTTCCACAAAAGTCCATCTGCCTACTTCCGCTCCTCCCATAGTAAGCAGCTGGTGGTATCCTGGTCGGTCATGGGAATGGGTGACGCGATAGGCAAAGCGGACGTGAGAGGGCACGGTTGAGTTGTTAAGGGGTAGAGCAGTAGGACGCTGCACAATGAAACCCGACCTCCACAGGTGTCAAGCAGGGTTTTGAGTTCTGATACGGTCAATGCAGGGTTATGGAGGCATAACCCAGTTGCAGGCTGGCCTGCTGTCGGCGGGTGCGTGCCATCGAGCTCCTAGTGCAGCTGCATATATGCGTGTGGGCAGAGTCCTGTAACCGGGCAAGCAATTCTACTCTGCTCCAGGAGCCGCAGCAAGAAGCTGGACATGCGGAGCTCGGCGGTGGACACAAGGGAGGATGTGTAGGGGACCAAGGGGAGCAGTGCTAGCCCGCAACCCTTAGTCTGGTGATGATCTGCGACCAGCCTACATGACCCACATCCCCCTTCCCGGCCCCGAACATCACTTACAGTACCGGTACGCGGTCAGCAGATACCGGCTACCCTTATCCAATCGCCGTACCACTGCAACACGGCAGCGTCCACTCAGCCCCGCCGGTTGGGGGGCTGGGGGTGGTGAACGTGAGCGTTACGTCCTGCGGTGCGGGACACGCGTGTCATGCACGGCAGCAACAAGTCCGCGGCGCTATGTTCCAAGCAGTAAAGCGGAGCAGCTGCTCTGCCCGCGGGCGCACGGATGCCTACCAGCACGGCTCATCCGTGCACACCGTCACAGAGCATGTAGCACTCTGAAAGCAGCTAACCCATGGTACTGCATGTCCCCATGCGTTGGGCAGAAACCACTACGATCCATGGCATGGCCCTCCACCCAACCCTGGCAGCTAGTATTGGTATGTGCCAGACTAACATCACCTGCCCGCCCAGGAGGCGCTGATGAGTGGAAGGGGCTAGCACGTAGGAGGGGGGCTCGGAGGCGATGGCAGTGCTCACTACTCCAGCACACGTGTGCTTTCTTGTCGGCCAAGATGTTGGCGCAGACTGGTGTGTACAAGGCTCCATAAGGGAGAACAGGGTGCGGGCGCGGGGGTGGGGCCGCGCGGGGTCGCAGGGGGCAGGAGCGGATTGCCCCCACTTGCTCCCGTTCTTGGAAGGCCCCGTAAGGCGTCATATGACCCTGTGGAATGGCTTACAGGTAAGCAGGCGGGGTAGGGGCTGCCAGCGGGAGACAGGAAGCACAACCAACACAGGCAAGCAACGAGCACTACCGCCGCCCACACCCAACGTCAGCTATGGTAGCCGAAAGCCCCCACTAGACCGCAGTACCACTTATCAGCTCCCTGAGCGGATATCGTATATGTCATGGCTGCAGAAGTAGGTCGAGGTGTTCAGAATCACCTAAGTGTCGAGGGGCGCATCTCATGTGATGCCCTACTGGCGTTGCGCTACTGCTACACCCGTGTGTTGCACACCTTAGCCACAGGCATCAGCGCTTCGGCGCTGCAACGTATGCTAGCAACGCACCTAACGGAGCTACGCAGCCTCTGTCGGCAAGTGCCTATCAGGGCCACATGTTTCGGCGTAGCTCTGTGGGTGAGCCGAGAGCCGGGAGCCGGGAAAGCAACGGAGTTTGCATGGGGGGATGCCGTACCGTGGCTACTCCGCGGATACAAGTCTCGGCTTTCGCAGGATACATTTGACATGCAGAGTCGGTACAAGGTGTGTGGAATAGCTGTCCTGAGACTCCCGATGCTTGCCCAATAGGGGCTTGCAATGGCTTCCCTCTCCTTGCTCGCTTGCATGCGAGCCCAGCTGCTGAGCTTTGGATAGTCATAGGACGTGATAGGAGCCTCTGCCCGGCCCCTCCTGGTGAAGGGCTGAGGGCAGATCCTGTGCATTTGTGTTGGGGTCGTTGCACCCCACAGGATCATAAGGACCTGCCAGGGCTTTCGTTTTAGAGCAACCCTTGGAATTTACAGCATACTTAGGCGTGTGGCCGCCTCAGGAACGCAGCGGTCAAAATGGCTAATGTAGCGTCTGCAGCGGCGCAAAGCCTTCTCGCTGGGCGTGGCAACAGCTTAGCAGGTCTTATGCAAGAGCTCGGTTATGGGATATCTGCAGATGACGCTGGCTTCCGGGCCCTGGTTCGGCACTTGCCAGAGCCCCCCTCTGAGCAGGCCGTCGCGGACGTGCTCTTGCTTATGGCCCGCACCCACGCCGGCCTGGAGGAATCCAAGCCTGGCCTTCACGCAGCAGTGCGCGCGGCTCTGAAGGTGGGGCAGCCACCGCCGGAGGCCAGCAGTTTCACCAGCTGGAACTGGGCAGTGGTCGTGGACGCCCTCAAGGCTCTTCTCCAGGGCCGCATCGACTGGCCTAAGGTCGCAGACTGCCTGGACAGCGAGCGTGGGATGCTCTCAGATGCACCCGGCTTCATGCTGCTGGCGTCCGCCTACCGGCGTGGTGCGGGGGAGCAGCTGCCTGTCGCTGCCCTCACCGGCCGCATGTGGAAGAACCCGGCCACCCAGCTGGCTCTGCTCAAGCTCGCTGCGATGGCCCCTCCCGACGTGTTCAGCTTCGAGGGCTCGAAGCGGCTCGTGACGCCTCTGGACGGCATGAGCGTGGCAGCCCTCAGTCCGAACCGCGCGTGGGCCTCCGTGGACCTACTGCAGGTACGGCCCAAGAGCATTGCTTAGCCTCTCGGTAGTTGCTCTTGCGCAGTGCACTGTCTAGTGCTTTACGCTTTGCCACATGCGTGTTGAGGCACGCCTACCTCGGCTGCAGACTGCACCCCCAGTTCCTGGTACTGCTAGCTGCATTTGTCACACGGTTCCCTTTTGTCAAGGCTTATCCTTGACTGTAATATCATGCAGTTTGGCTACAGTAATAGCTATTTACTGAAAAGAACACGCGACATCCCTGCCGGCAGGCTCTGTGCTTCCTGATGGAGGGTGCGGCGCTGGTGGCCCCGGCGCGCGAGGCGCTGCAGTACCCCGCGGCCACCTGCCCCGACCTGCTGCTCATCACCGTCGCAGAGACGCGCACCAACTGGAACCTGCTGCAGCGCGACGTCTTCGCCGCCCTGCTGCCGCAGCACCTGCTGGTGGGCATGGCCATGCAGCAGGGCGCGCCGCCCGCCGCCCCAGGCGCACCCAGCAAGGCGCGCAGTCGGGAGCTGCTAGTGCGGCTGTGGTCCACCGCCCCGCCCGAGGTGCTGCTGGACCTGCTCATTGAGCTGTACGCGCAGGACGCGACGCAGCTGCCCAGGATCGCGGAGGCGTGCGCGGATCTCGGTGTCCTGCCGCAGGTACGGTTTGCAAAAGCCCAGCGTGCGTGTGGTTCCCCCTATTGCCGACAACGAAACGCTGCCGCAGAGCGGCGTCCCCTGTGCCACGTGCCGCTGTCCTTGCAAACAAGCGCTTATAAAGAAACAGCTGCGGGACTGTTGGCATGCCCGGCTGCTCTGTGAACTACGTTGTGCAAGACATTGACGGTATGTTGCGGCATGCGTTGCCACAGGTCTTGGCCGCCAGTCCCGTTCCGTTCGGCCTGGAGCTGGCTTCCAGCGCCGGCAGCTCCGGCCTCCTGAACCTGGACGCCTGGCTGGCGGACTACAGCAACCGCGAGTCCATGACGGCCGTGCCCGCCATCCTGAGGTACCTGATGGAGAAGACGGCGGCGGCGGAGGCGGCGGCGGGCGCACCCGATGGCGGCGCAGTGGCGGGCGTCCGCGGCGTCCCGCTGACGGCGGACGCGGCCCGGGCCTTCCTCAAGGTGCTGCAGGCGTCGGCACAGGGCCTGCCTGTGGAGCTGCTGCGCGAGCTGCAGGTACGCAGCTGCATTGGAAGCTCCCTTGTGGCTGAGCTGTGACCATGACATACGGAGCAATGCAACAGCAGCCATTCCTGCCGTATTACTGGGGCTTGCTGATTTATAGCCCTACCAAGACCCGCTTTAGCGTCTTGGCTTCCGGTTTAGCCGGTTATCACAGGAATCTGACACGTACCATTACACAGTGGGATTGTTGCATACGCAAGAAGGGTTCAAGAGGAACTAGCTGTGCTGCTCGGTACTGTCCAGCTGGGAGTAGACCAGTGTCTCTGCCATGGCCGCAGGCTGTACAGGTCTTGGCTGCCAAGCTCTTCCCGTCCCTGGCGCCACACATCACCGCGGTGGCTGCCCCGGACACCTTTCCAAGCGACGTGGAGGAGGAGGCGAACGGGTACTTTCAGGTGCGTTGCCTGAAAAGTCAGGAGGGTTCGATGGCCCTACTGCGCCATCTGCTACCCGACTTCGTCAAAGGCATACTCCGTACCTAACTGGCCATGCCGTCATGTCGTTCCACAGGCGATCTACAACGAGTCGCGGCCCATCGAGGAGATCATCGCGCACATGCAGGCCTACAAGTCCTCCTCCAACTCACGCGAGCAGGTGCGGGGGTATGGGCGCTAAGGCAAGGTAGTTGGCCCCCTAGCACCCATACGGTATAATGTAGAGCTCACTGGTATCGTGACTGGCATGTCAAATTTGCAGTGTAGGGCACTCTGCCCATTGCAGGTGCTTTGCTCCCTTTTCCCTCACTGTTTGCCCCATGCTTTTCGGCACCTACAGGAAGTGTTCGCGTGTATGATCCACAACCTGTTCGACGAGTACCGCTTCTTCGCGCGCTACCCCGACCGCGAGCTGCACATCACGGCCGCGCTGTTCGGCTCGCTGGTCAAGCACGGCCTGGTCAGCAGCATCACGCTGGGCATGGCGCTGCGCTACGTGCTGGACGCGCTGCGGAAGCCCGCGCCGTCCAAGATGTTCACCTTCGGCCTGGAGGTGCGCCCAACCTTTCAGCATGCCTGTTTGCTTTTCTGGGCAGCCTCCGAGGTTTCATAGCTTTACGATGTGGCGCGTATACCACAATCAGCAGCTGTTGTACTTACGGTCTTGTACTTACGGTCTTGATCTCCTCTTCTTTCCCTTCCGCCTTTCAGGCTCTGCGCCAGTTCGCGCACATGTCAGCGCCGTGGCCGCAGTTCTGCGCCGCGCTGCTCTCCAACCCCCAGCTGCGGGAGGCGGACCCGGAGCTGTACGCGCGCGTTGAGGCCATTGTGCGGGAGCAGGCAGCGGCAGGAGCTCAGGGTGCAGGCGGGGCCACTGCCCCGCCTGCAGGGGCCGCGGGGCCGCCGCCGGGCATGGCACCCCAGCTGGTTCCACCGGGCGTCGCTGGGCCGCCATCGGCCCCTCCCGGACTGCCGCCACCTCCAGGCATACCCGTTGCAGGAGACCAGGCGGCCAGGGCGGCTTCCGGGAACGCTGCAGCTTCGAGGCCCGGCAACGCGGCTGACGGTGGGGCGGCTGTGCCCTTCACGGAGACCAGCTCGGCCGGCTCGTCCAAGTTCATTAACCTGCCGCCTGCGGAAGGCAACGGCCCTGCTGCTGCGCCGGCGAAGGCCCCTGACGCTACTCCGCAGCCGCAGCCGGCCCCTCCCGGCCCAGCGACACGAACTGGCAAGGAGGCGGGCCCTGTCGGCCGGGCTGCCCCGGTTGGCGCTGGCAACGGTGCGGAGGCGCCGCCGTTGACGGCTGGGGCCGCCGCCGCGAGCGTCGGCGGCAAGGCCAGCTTTGCCGACAAGCACCTCAACACCCACAGCTTGTCCATGGGTAGGTTATTGCGTGGACCCTCAGGTAATTAGCGTGTCTATACCACTATACCATCGTGTGTGGATGGCTTGCCGTGAGCGAGGCATGGCATGTGCTGACGTTACCACGACCCAGTTGGCGTGCTCTCACATCAATGTGCCTTCCTGATGCTTTCCCCCAGGTGACGGCGACCAGCTGGGCAGCAACTTGGCGGCGCAAGTTGCGGCTGCCACGCTGAATGCGCCCATGGGCCCCTCCCTGTCCATGATCAACACGGAGAGCCTCGAGTCCGCGGCGGAGAAGTACCGCGACTTCAAGGAGCCACCGGAGGTCAACGCCGACAGGTGGGGAAACCCGTGTATCCTGCTGTTTGTGAGGCAACGTGCAGTTGACATCTACTCACGCGGTGTCGTGGCGCTATCCAACTCGCTGGCGGTCATGTACACCTTCTGTCTCAAGCCGCTGGGCGCAACACGTTATTGTGCACCTGCACCCCGCAGGGTGCACTTCATCATGAACAACATCACCAAGGACAACATGGAGTCGCGCTCGGGGGAGATCCGCGAGCGCGTGTGGCCGGATTACCTTCCCTGGTTTGCCAACTACATGGTGGTCAAGCGCGCCGCCCAGGAGGCCAACTTCCACGTCCTGTACATCTCGCTGCTCGACCACCTGGGCGACAAGGAGCTGTACCGCCTGATGGTCCGCACCACGCTGTACTACGTTAAGGTGCTGCTGTACAGCGAGCGCATCCTCAAGGAGTCCAACGACCGCCAGCTGCTCAAGAACCTGGGCACGTGGCTGGGCCTGCTCACCTACGCGCGCAACAAGCCGGTGATGAGCAAGGACCTGGAGCTCAAGGGCGTCATCATGGAGGCCTACCAGCGCGGCCGCCTCATCGCGGTGCTGCCCTTCGTGCAGAAGCTGCTCGAGGGCTGCCGCTCGTCCAAGGTGTTCACGCCCTCCAACCCCATGGTGTCCGGCATCCTGTCGCTGCTGGCGGAGCTGCACGCCATGAAGGGCCTCAAGATGAACAACGCCTTCTCCATCGAGCTGGTGTTCAAGGCCTTCGGCCTCAGCCCGCACGACGTCAAGACCTCGGACACGCTCAAGAGCCAGCCGCGCGACCGCGTCACCAACCCTGACTGGCAGATGGAGCAGCTGGAGGAGCTCAAGGGCACCGCCGCCGCTGCCGCCGCCGCGGCCGGGGGCCAGGCGCCCGCGACCATAGACGCTGCAGCCGGAGCGTCGGCCGCCGCCGCCAAGCCCACCGCGCCCCCGTCCCCCGCGCCTCCGCAGGCGCCCAGCACCGCGGCCCCGCCGCCGTCGCCCGGCGGCCCCCGCTCGCTGGTCGGCCCGCCCGTGCCCCCTGGCATGGTGGCAGCCGCCGCCGGCGCAGGCGCCCCCGGCTCCTTGGACTCCGCGCCAAAGGGCTTCCCCCCTGCTCCTGATGCCCAGCACCAGATGCAGCAGCAGCAGGCCGCCGCCATGGCCGCGTACGGCGTCCCGCCGCCCGGCATGGCCCCGCCTCCTGGCATGGCACCTCCCCCGGGCATGGCACCTCCTCCCGGCGCGCAGCAGCAGCAGCAGCAGGCCACGCCGCCCAGCATTCCCATCGACAGCACCCTCTTCGCCAACCTGCACCAGCACGTGGTGATCAACCCGTCTCTCGGTTCCCTGGCGGACCGCCTGGCGCTCAAGCGCAACGTGCCGGTTGCGGTGGACCGCGCCATCGGCGAGATCATCACCCCCGTGGTGGAGCGCAGCGTGACCATTGCCTGCTACACCACGTACGAGCTGGTGCTCAAGGACTTTGCTGGCGAGGGCGACGAGGGCCGCGTGCGCAAGGCGGCGCACCTCATGGTGGCCTCGCTGGCCGGCTCGCTGAGCCTGGTGACGGCCAAGGAGCCGCTGCGCCACTCGCTGACCAACCAGCTGAGGGGCATGCTGGCGACGCAGCTGGACGCCGCGATGCTCGACCAGGTAAGCTAAACACCTTGCATGCCGGTGCTGCGCGCGGTGATGGATGTGGAACCCGGTCTGCTAAACTTGGGTACCCGTGGCTGCTGTAGGTGACAACACTGAGGGGAGCGGGGCGGGAACGGAGTGGTTGCGTCCATGGCATTAACTGTCGCTCTTTGCTGTGCAGGTGATCAGCGTGCTGGTGACGGACAACCTGGACCTGGGCTGCACGCTCATTGAGCGCGCTGCGACAGACAAGGCTGTGCGCGACATCGACAAGAGCCTGCAGGTGCGCAGCATCGGGTTGATGTCCTTGCGTCAGATGCAGGCTGAGGACCTTAAGACCTGTGAATGTCGCCTGCTTGGCATCCCTCCACATGCTTGCTGCATTCCAGCCCTACCTGGCAGACCCTGACGGTCGTTTCTGCGAAACCCACTTATCCCCAGGCTGCCTTCGAGGAGCGGGCCAAGGCTCGCGCTGCCGGCAAGCCCTGGGTGGACCCCGCCGCCTTCCACACCGCCGGCTCCCGCTTCCCGGGCTGCCTGCCCGAGGGCCTGCGCCCCCGCGCCGGCGGCATTCAGCCGCACCACCTGCGCGTGTACGAGGACTTCACGCGCGTGCCGCGCACCGCGCCCCCGCCCGTGCCGGGCCCGCCTGGTGCCCCTGGCGCCATGCCCGGCGCCGTGCCGGCCCCCGCTCCCGGCGTTGCGCCAGCCGCGCCTGGCGCCGTGCCTCAGCAAGGCCCCGGCCCGCAGGACGTGGCGCAGAGGCCTGGGGGCTACCCGCAGCCTATGCCTGGCGCAGTGCCACCGGGCTCCTTCCAGGTGCGAGGCTCAGCTCTTAAGCTTCAACGAGCACCTTGCGTTGGGATCGCTGCAATGGCAAAGGATACCTACGTCTGATTGAAGCCGTTGGGCATCTGCGACGTACCAATGTGTCATTGCTAACGGACTGCTGCACCCTGTGTCTACGTACCCCCGCCCCACAGACCCTGGACGCCCTGGCTGCCGCCGCTGGCCTCAAGCCCGCCGACGCCGTCGCTGCCGGGCCCCGCCCCGACGCCGCCACCGCCGCCCTGCTGGACCGCTACCTGCTGTGGCAGCAGGCTGTGGACGCCGCGGTCGCCGCCAAGGAGACCTCCCCAACCGGCCCCGGCGACCAGTCGGACCTGCAGGCCCTGCTTACCGAGCTGTCTGAGGCCCTGACCAGCACCGGCGCCGCCCCCGACGATGCCGCGGTCTTCTTCGCCCGCCGCATTGTCAAGCACCTGTACGACAGCGCCGCCGCCGGCTCTAAGCTATCCGTGTCATTCCACGCCGCCTGCCTGGAGGTGCTGGCGGGCGCAGCGGCCCCGGGCCGCGTCACCGGCGAGCTGACGGCGCTGTGGCTGGCGGCCGAGGACGAGCGCAAGTTCGGCATCACGGTGGTGGAGCTGCTGCTGCGCCTGCGCCTGCTGGTGGTGCCCGAGCTGGACGCCTACCTGTCCAAGGTGCTCACCACGCCTGCCTCGCGTACGCAGGCCGTGTCGGACCTGGTGCTGTTCCTGCTGCGCTCCATGACCGTCCGCGACGGCGCCGTGGCCGCCACCGACCTGCCTGCCACGCTGGAGCTCCTAGGCCGCATGGCCGTCAACAACCCGCCCCTGGCCGCCCTCGTGGACGCGGCGCGCAAGGCGGCCGCCGCCGCGCCGCCGCCCTGCCTGCGCAACCCGGCCGAGCTGCCGCTGGCCGTGCGCGACAAGTCCGCGGACCCGCCCGGCCTGCGGGACCAGGCGCTGAAGCTGTTCGAGGAGTGGGTGCAGCTGCTCAACACGCACGGCGACGAGAAGGCTCACTCGGCCTTCCTGTCCGGCCCCGTGCGCGCTGCCGGGGTGCTCAAGATGGACGACACCACGGACCGCTTCCTGCGCACCCTCACCGAGCTGGCCGCAGCGCACTGCCTGGCCTCAGCGGAGGCAGCTGCCGCCGCCGCCGCTGCCAGCGCCGCTGGTCCGCCCCCCGCGGCCGCCGCCGGCCCGCTGTCCTTCATCGCCACGGACGCCCTGGTGCAGTTCGTCACAGGCCTGGTGGTCTCCCTGGGCGGAGGCGAGGCGGTGCTGGGCCGCTACCTGGCCATCCTGGTGGGGGTCATCAAGCGCGATGCGGACGAGGCGTCCCTCAAGTTCAACGCGCGGCCCTACCTGCGCATCTGGGTCGGCCTCCTGTCGGAGCTCGGCGTGATCCCTGGCTCCAACGCCGCTGCCGTGCTCGCCGTCGGCGACGCGTCCGCCGCCGCGGACCCCGCGGCGCAGATGCGCTACCTGCGCGCCTGCGGCGCTGCGCTGCATGCCCTGCAGCCGCTGTCGGTGCCCAGCTTCGCCTTCGCGTGGCTGGAGCTGGTGGCGCACCGCGCCTTCATGCCGCGCATGCTGACGGCGCCGCTGGCCGCCGGCTGGCCGCTGTTCGCGGGGCTGCTGGTCGCGCTGCTGCGCTTCCTGGAGCCCCACCTGCGCGTCGCGGAGCTGACGGACTCGCTCAAGCAGCTGTACAAGGGCTGCCTGCGCCTGCTGCTGGTGCTGCTGCACGACTTCCCAGAGTGAGTGCCGTACTGCGTGGGTGCATGGTAGTATTGTGGCTCCCGTCTCACAAGTAGAGCGCGGTGAGTTTCGACTGCTTACTATCCCATATGCTCGGGTGGCGCAGGTACTGCATGGTTCTGCTTGTGGTCGCTGTTCCTGACCACGCGTCCCTCCTTGCCTTGGCTGCAGGTTCCTGTGCGAGTACCACTTCAGCCTGTGCGAGGCCATCCCGGCACCCGCCGTGCAGATGCGCAACCTGGTGCTGTCCGCGTTCCCGCGCAACATGCGCCTGCCCGACCCGTTCACGCCCAACCTCAAGGTACCGTATTGCCTTTGGCTTGGCACGCCTGTAACCCCCATGCGTCTATTCACTTGCCGCGTCCTTGCCACTTTGCATGTCTTTTCTGCCTTTCGGCAATGGTGATCGCGTAAGCCACATTTCCACCGTGCTGACCTGCTGCTATCCCACCCGCCACGTCCTACCCCGCAGGTGGACCTGCTCCCCGAGATCCAGCAGCTCCCCCGCGTGGTGCCGGACCCCGAGCAGCTCATCCCCGAGCCGCTGCGGCAGCAGGTGGACGCCTTCCTGCGCACGCGCGCCCCGGCCAACCTGCCGCAGGACCTGGCCAAGCGCTGCCTGGCGCCCCCCGCCAACGGCTACAACGCGGACGGCACGCCGCGCCCGCCCACCCCCGGCGGCGCTGGCGCCCCGCCCGCTGCCGGCTCCACCCCCGTCAACCCCAACGCGCCCTCGGCCTACAACGTGCCGCTGATGAACGCGCTGGTGCTGTACGTGGGCAGCCAGGCCAAGGCCGTGTCCAGCCCGCTGCACCCCGGAGCGCAGGTGCGGAGCAGCACGGGGTCGCATCGTAATGCACATAGGATTCCTCCGGTCGTTCGCGCATCGCACGGGGCTTGGGCTGGGGAGGGCCCGCCGTTGTACGACTTAGGCATACGGTTCTGGAACTGCAATGGCGTACTTGACCGTGTTACAGACAGGGATTGCCTTTTTACCCCAAGGTTGGAACTGTTAACGCTCGTCTTCCCTTTCCTCCAGGAGCTGTACGTCCGCCTGGCCGGCGAGCTGGACTCGGAGGGCCGCTACCTGCTGCTCAACGCCATGGCCAACCAGCTGCGCTACCCCAACGCCCACACGTACTACTTTTCGTGCACGCTGCTGACGCTGTTCATGGAGACCAAGAGTGAGGGCCTCAAGGAGCAGATCACGCGCACCCTGCTGGAGCGCCTGATCGTCAACCGGCCGCATCCCTGGGGTCTGCTCATCACCTTCATTGAGCTCATCAAGAACAGGTGCGCGCCGGTAGATCATCACAACGTTGTGTCCCGCGTTCTCTGTTGTGATATTGCTACCGGTCGCCATGCCGTGACCCTTGCGAGTGAGGTACAGAGAGTGATGAGGCCGCTCTTCCTGCCGCTTACCGGTACGATACTGCACGGCTTCTGCCTTGCAGGCGCTACAACTTCTGGGCGCACGGCTTCACCAAGTGTGCCCCCGAGATCGAGGCGCTCTTCACCTCTGTCTCGCGCAGCTGCCTGGGCACCAACAGGGAGCAGGAGGAGGCGGCGGTGGCGGCGGCGCACGCCAAGGACGCACAGCAGGTGGCTGTGCGCGCATGAGGCAGGGCGCGCGCAGGAGCAGCAGCGGCCGCGGAACTGCGTGGGATAACCGGATAGGGACCGGGGCCGGATACCCGGATAAGCGGGCTTGTGCGTACCGGGGTACGCTGGCGGCTCAACTTGTTAGGCCTGTACATTAACGTCAGCGGAGTGTTTGGGTTTCCTTTTTGGTCAGCTACCGACCTGCATGGGGGAGGGGTGCGCCGCGGAGGAATAGTCGGTGTTTTCGCCCCAGGTTAAAAGGTTTTTCGGAAATGTACGACGGGTTTGTTGCTTACCATGAAGCACACCCAGCACTGATATGAACTGTGGGTACTAAGCCGTTGTGGTCGCGCCACTTGTTTCAATGCCGTCAGGTTTTGCTAGTGTGTGTTCATACGTTTCGTGCAGTGCATGTCGTATCGAGATAGGTGCATGTAGGTATGTGCATGTGCCTGAGACGGTTGTGACCACGCGGCGGCTGCACTGAGGAACTGTACTGAGCAATGTAAGCCCCTTGTTGCCTTCGTTGAGCACGTGCCACCAGCACTGCTACCGTTCGTCTGGACCGCATTGTACCCAGGGCCGATGGGAGCTGGGAAAATGTGCGTCCCAGCGGAAGCATATGACTGCACAGCACCCGACCTGACTCACACACCTCAGAAAACGGGCCAATGAACCTCGCGCTCCCTCAGCAGGCGGAAAGCTTTACTACGGCGTGCCACAGGAAATACTTAAGAGGTTAACTGGACATTTGGGCAAACTGGTCTTGGTCATGTGCCATAGTTTGGACTCCTTGGATTTGCAGAAGGGGCGCAGCGTAGCAAACGACTTCCTACACTTCCTAGGGGTGTGGGTTCTGCGTAATTGCGGAAAGAAACCCCACATACAGGTTGCCGTACATGCATGTACCACATGGTTACGGTTGAGGCGGGGTGGGGGCATTCGGTACGTGAAGGACGGCCAGGTGGAGGACTACACGTTCTAAGGGCAGCTGCTGCGTG
>VFQN01000367.1_pt1 | contig 89014 bp, 74 predicted proteins | sample 3512371 | NCBI WGS metagenome assembly VFQN01 (sample SAMN10412370, study PRJNA504923) | tailings metagenome | isolation source: Replicate 2 from Balatoc abandoned mine | place: Philippines: Itogon, Benguet | collected 2017-08-28
TGTGGCACACCAAGGATCGAACGGGCTACCCACGCTCAGAGATCTATCGATCGATTAGGTCCCTGCTAGATACAAGGATTGGAGGGGCGGGCGTCGGGGGCTCAGCTTGAGGACGAGCCCCCGACGCCCGCCTCTCTGATCCCCAGATCCTCCCATCCTCACACCTTCTGTTGATCCAACCCCCAATCCTCTCGCCTACCAGACCTGCCCCACCCCCAACAAGAACTTCCACGGCGCCGCCTGATCCACCGGCCGCGTTCCACCCACAAACAGCGCGTTGCCGAAGAACCGCAGCCCCGCCGTCACACTGGCGCGCACGCCATCGGTGGGCCGCGAGACCGGCGCCCAGGACACCAGCGCATTCGGGTCCACCACGGCCAGGCGGTCGATCGACGATCGTGCCGCGGCCGTTGGCGCATCGGCCCAGCCACTCTGCACACCCACACTCAGGCCCGGTGCCACTGCCGGCAGCCAGAGATTGCGCCCCACACGAATGGGCTGACGCAGGAAGGGCGTGATGTACTGCACCGACGCACGCACAGCCGCCGCGCGAGAACCGGCAAACTCCTTGTCCTCGTACGCCGGGAGATTCTGATACTTGCCGAGCTCGAAGAGCTGCTGCGACGGGATGCGCGATCCCGTGACAATGCCCACATCGCCACGCGCCAGGAACACGAACGGTCCGGCAGTGCGGCGTCCCGTGAGACGCGCTTCCGCGCGCTGCCAGGCCAGGGTCCCGTCACCGCGTTCATACGACAGCCGACCACTCAGACCCGGCCGAATGAACTCGGCGCTGTTGTCGGGTCGCCACTCCAGCAATGCCGCCGAACGCAGGTAGCCACCTTCGTCCACCCCGCGATTGGGGCGGAAGGCTTCGCCACCAAAGGGGCTTCGTGTTTCGCGCGCGGCACTGTAGCGATCGTCACCGACGCCCACCTCTGTGCGAAGCAGGAAGCGGCGGTTGCCGATGCGTCGCACCGCCGCCACCGTGGCGCTGCTGCGCGATACGTAGTCGTAGGGGTCGAGTGACGCAAACAAGGCACCAATCGAGTTGCCGGAGTCGAGCGGCACACGAAAGTCGTTCGTGATGTCCAGACTGCGTCCACCGCGCAGCTCGAGTGTCCACGGTCCACGGGTGCGTTCCACACTCGCGCGGCCACGCACCGTCTGCTCCGACCACGCATATCCGGCGTTCGCACGCAGCACCACACCCGGCGCCGCATCACGCAATGCGACACGGCCGCCGAGACCGGTGTAGAAGCCCTCGACGCGATTGTAGTGAATCACGTCGGCCGGCCGCGTGGCCGCCATGTCGAAGCGTGGCGGACCGGTTGGACGCCAGCGATCCGGACCGATGTCATTGAAATCATCGGCATGCATGTCCTGCGTGATGGACCCGAGACCGAAGGTCCACTGCGAGAAACGCGAGAGCGAATCGGAGGGCGCGTAAACCAGACGACGACGCGCCACAGCGCGCAGCGAGTCGGCCTTGGCCAGCGTGACCGCGTCCAGCACCGTGTCATTCACCTGCATGTCGTAGAATCGCGAGGCAATGCGAACGACGGCCTTGCCATCGCCGAGTACGGGGAGCATGGCCTGCAGTTCGATGCGCTGTCGGGCAGGCAGCCAGTAGGCGCCCTGCCGCTCGCCGTTCTCGTACTCCACGAACGCGATGGCATCGGCCAGGTTGCGCGACAGCAGTCCGCGCCGCGCGCCCGCCTGCACGAAGTGCCCGCGCAGTCGCACCAGTGTGCCACGCGACGCGTCCAGATCCATCTCACCGTCAAACAGCACGACCTTGTCGGGCACGTCAGGCCGCGGCTGCACGCGCACATGCACAATGGGAATGCTGCGGTCGCCGGCGCGCATGGTCACAATGGTGTCGCCACCAGTGTACGTGTAGTAGCGCTCGCGGTCCGTGGCCAACGGATGCACGGCCGGCAGCGTGTCAGCCGCACTGTTGCGCCGCGGGTTGCCCGCCTCGGCGCTGCCGACGGTTGAGGGCCCACGTCCATTCCGTCCACCGGTATTGCTGCGAATGCGCAGCCGATTGCCGTAGAGCACCGGGTTCAGCCACCCCGTCTGAAACAGGGTCAGCATGGACACGTTGGCGCCAACCTGCTGAGCCCGGTACCCGCCGACACGCTGCTCGTAGTGGCCGGCGCGATTCCAGGACAGGTCACTGGCCACCTGCTCGATGGCGGCCACCACCTCCGTACCCTCTTCGCGCTTGAGCAGGATGGCGATTTCCGTCTCCACCTTGCTGCGGTAGGAAATCAGCGAGTCCGGCAAACGATTGCGCTCACTGGCCTCGGCCAGGAACCGCAGCAACGGGGTACGCGTGGGCACGGTATCCGCGCCTTGTGCAACCACACGACTGGAGCTGATGCACAGCGCCGCGACCATCAGCGCCGCGGCAGACACTCGGGGGGCAAGAGCGATCGGCATATGCGGGCTAGTACGCTGGAGGCCGGACAGAAGTTGCATACGGCCCCTGTTACAAACCGCCAACGGCCACGCGTGCGTGGGGAGGCGGTCAGGCCTTCTTGAGCAGGGCCACGTACTCCTCCGCCGCTGTCCAGTCATGCATGGCCTGCTCCAGTTCATCGCGCGCACTGTCGAGCTGCTTCCCGAGGGCCGTGGCCTTCTGCACACCGGCGGGAGTGTCGTACAGCGACGGGTCGTCGAGCTGGCCTTCCAACTCGGTCACCCGCTGCTCGAGTGTGGTGACACGCAGCTCCGCATCGGCCAAGGTCTTCTCGGCGGCCCGCAGCAACTTTCTGGTATCGCCTGAGGTGGCCGCCTTGTGCGACTGTCGCTCACGTTCCTTCTCGCGTTCGCGCTGACGCGCGGCCAGCTCGGCGTCCTTCTGGGCCTCCGCGCGCGCCTGCTGTTCCTCGCGCTTCGCGCGCTCGGCACGCATCTCTTCCCACTCCACGAACGAGCCGTTGAACACCTGCAACTGCTGATCGCGCAGTTCCCACACCTGCGTCGCCAATCCGCGCAGCACGGCGCGGTCGTGACTCACGATCAGCACACTGCCGTCGAACTCGCTGACGGCGTCTTCGAGCACCTCAATGCTCTCGACATCGAGATGATTGGTGGGCTCGTCGAGAATGAGCAGATTGTTGGTGCTGAGTGTCAGCAGCGCCATGGCCACGCGCGCGCGTTCACCACCCGAGAGCGTGCCCACGGTGCGTTGCACCTCGTCGCCGCTGAAACCGAAGCGGCCCAGATGCCCCTGCACGAGACGACGTTCCCAGAGCGGACGCTGCGTGGCGATGGCCTCGTAGATGGTGCTGTCCAGCGGCAGATGCGCCAAGTCCTGACGGTAGTACGCCACCGAGGTGCTGGGGCCGATTTTCACGTCGCCCGAAAGCGGCGCGTGTTCACCCAGCAGCGTTTTGATCAGCGTACTCTTGCCTGCACCATTGGGACCCACCAGCGCAATCATCTCGCCGCGCTCGAGCACCACATTCACGTCGCGCACCAGGGTGCGCGGTCCTTCGGGTGTGGGCACGCCCACCGTCACGTGCCGTGCTTCCACCACGCGGTCGCCGCTGCGAGTGCCGGCGTTGAGACGCAGCGCCATCACGCCTTCCTCGCCAATGGGCGCTGAGAGGCGCGGCATGCGCTCGAGTCGCTTGCGCCGCCCCTTGGCCTGCGCCGTATTCTGGCCCGCAATGTTGCGCGCGATGTAGTCCGACTCGGCCGCGATGACCTTCTGCTGCTTCTCGAACTGGCGCTGCTGCGTCAGACGGCGCTCCTCGCGCTGCTGCACGAACGACGCATAGCCGCCCGTGTACGCAAAGGCCGTCCCGCCCTCGAAGTGCAGCACGTGATTGGCCATGGCGTTCAGAAACGCACGATCGTGACTGATGCACAGCACCGTGCGATCGGTGGTGGCGAGATACTGCTCCAGCCAGGCCGTCGTTTCGAGATCGAGATGGTTGGTGGGTTCGTCGAGGACCAGCAGCTCGGCCGGTGTGGCCAACTGACGCGCCAGCGCCACGCGTCCGCGCTCTCCACCGCTCAGCGTACCGATGCGCGTGACCTTGGCCATGGCCGGATCGAACCCCACCCCCATCAGCACACTGTCCACGCGTGACGCCATTTCGTAGCCACCGTCGCGTTCGAAGCGCTCGAGATCGCGGCCGTACTTCTCCATGGCCGATTCGCTGTGATCGTGCTCGAGGCTCGCCGCCTGCTGCGCCAGTGACTGCTCGAGCTTGCGCAGCTCACCGAAGGCATCGGCCACGATGTCCCAGAGCGACTGATCGGCCGGGAAGCGGCGGTGCTGATCCATGAGCGCCACGCGCAGGCCGGGCATGCGCGCGACGGACCCCTTGGTGGGCTGCAGCTCGCCCGTGAGCAGACGCATGAGTGTGGTCTTGCCCGTGCCATTGCGTCCTACGATGGCCCAGCGATCGCCGGGGGCCACCGTGAAGGAGATGTCGCGGAAAATTTCCGTGGCGCCAAACTCCACGCCCACGTTGCCCATCGAAATCAGCGTCATGCGTACGTCATGCCTGCGTCACGAGTCTGCTATTGCGAGTCTGCCGGAGGTGAACCCGGTAGTGTACTCGGCTCGGCCTCGCGGCGCAGGTCACGCGACGCGCGCAGGTCACGGTCCCCGCGTTCGTGACCCCAGCCGCGCAGCGCGCGCCACCAGGCGAGTGCTACGTCGCCCGTGCGCAAACCCCAGGTCAGCAACAGCGCCGCCGTGACGGCGCCGTGTGGCCAGGGCAGCGTGAACAACAGTGCGATGGTCAGCGCCGCGTACCATGCCGCCACCACAAAGAGCCCCGGCACCATGGCCCGGGCCGCACGCTCCGATGGGTCGCGGCTGATGCGCGGAGCGAGGCCCAACACCATGGCCCACACCGGCCCGTTGACGACCCAGCCTGCCGCGGCCAGCGGGGCTCGCAACACCAAGCCCGCCAACGCCGGCCGAGGCCAAGCGAACTCGGTAGCGCCCCCGCTGCCAGGCGCTACGGACAGCAGGGCCTCCCGCAGCCGGTCGGTGAGCCGACCCGGGCTGACTTCACCCGCGGGTTGCGCATCGCACCACGCGCGCAGGGAGAACGGCGCCCCAATGCGCACCCGCAGGTCACTGCCTGGCGTGGCTGGGTCGTTGTAGTGCAGGCCAAATGGCACCACAATTACGTCACGTTTCGCGTCACCATCAGCATAGTCCAGCAGCATTTTTGCGACACCAGTACGCAAACGACCCAGCGAAGGTCCCGCATGTACGCCGCCCTCGGGAAACGCCCCCACAACCTGTCCGGCGTCAAAGGCCTGGGCCACCGCTTGGGCGGCCGCGGCGTTGATTTGGGCCAGGTCCAGTCCCGAGTCCCGCAGGCGCCGCGCGTCCCGCACGCGCACCACGGGAATCACGTCCAGCGCCTCGTAGGTTTTGCGGGCCGTCCAGTCGCTCCACACCGACACCGTGGCCAGATAGCGCACCGGCCGCGGCGTGGTGAAGTACCCGGCCAGCACGTCGGGCAGGTCGTTCGGGTGATTCCCGATCAGCAGCACGGGGCCGGTGGCCGGGATGCGCTCGCGACCCTCCCAGCGCACCTCCCGGTAGTACCAGCGCAGCGCGCGCCTTGCGACCCACAGCATGAACGGGCGAAACATCCCGTCAGCTTAGCCCACGGATCGGCCTTACAACACCGCGTGGGCGCCGCGTTCGTCGCCCACCTCTCCACGCAGCATGCGCTGGTAGTGGGCCTCCAGCGTGTCCTGACCGTACTGCGGCGTGGCCTCGGCGTCGTAGCGCCCCGTCTTCGCATCCCACACCAGCATGGACTCGGTGGCGTAGTAGCGGCCAATGCGCGCGAACTCCGCCGTATCACGCAGTGGCGGCAGCACCCGTGCCAGCGCCCCCAGCACCCCCACAATCACGTCAAAAACGCGCGGCGACACACGCCGAAAGCGCGGCGGCTGACCAAGCAAGCGAAACAACATCTCACCTTGTGCGCGTGGCGTGAGCGCCGGGCCCGGTCCACCCACCGGCAGCACCTGATTGACGCGCGACGGGTTGTCGAGACACTCCACCAGAAACGCGGCCACATCGTCATCACTGATGGGCGTGCAGGCCGTGAGCGTGCCATCGCCCACCAGCAGAAACGGCTTGCCCTGCTGCACACGGGCCACCTGTCCCGACAGACTCTTGAAGTAGGCCGTGGGACGTACGATGGACCAGGTCAGCCCTGAGCGCATGAGTGCCTGTTCGAACGCCAACTTGGCGTGCTGAAACGCCAGACGCGGCTTCTGCACACAGATGGCCGAGAGCAGCACGAACATGGATACACCCGCCGACTCTGCCGCGCGCAGCACATGCAGATTGGCGTCGTGCTCCACCGCCCACGCGTCGGCCGGTCCGCCGCGGCGTGACGCGAGACAACTGATCACTGCATCAAAGCGCTCACCACGAAACCCGTCCCGCGCCACACCCTGTGCGTCAGTGACCTGACCGAATCGCAACTCGGCCTGCGCAGGCAGCACGTCGCGCGATGTGCCGGGGCGCACAAAGCACACGACCTCGTGTCCCGCGCGCAGCGCCGCTCGCGCGACGGCGCGGCCAATGCTGCCCGTGGCGCCCACCACCAATACGCGACGCGACGGCGGCATTGGGAGTGACATTACGGCGTGCCCAGCACGCGGTACCAGGCCTGCATGGCGCGCTCCACACTCACGCGGCTGGCCATCCACTCACCCAGCGCCGGTGGCACGGCAAACGACGCCGCCGCAGCCTGCGCCGGTGTACCCGCCGCATGCCCAGCGCGCGCCACCGCTTCGACATGATCGAGCAGCGCACGGTACTCCGTCATGGCTGATGCGCGCACCAGTCCACCGTGACCCGGCACCAGCACGGCGCGCGCACGGCTCAGGCGCGTGGCGAGCTGCTGCACACTGGCGGCAAGTGCGCGCGGGTCGGCGTCTACATAGTTGGGGAACATGCGATACCACACGAGGTCACCCGACCAGACGAGACCCGCGTCCTCGTCGTGCAGCGTGAGATCGCTGGCCGTGTGTCCCGCAAACGGCACGAGGCGCAGCACACGATTGCCGAGGTCGATGGTGCTGACCTCGCGGCTGCTCGTTACAACGACATCCGCAAACGCGCGCTCGAGCGCCGCACTGCGCGCCGGCGCCACGGGCGTTCCGCCAAGGGCCAGACGGCGTGTGGTGTCCGTGCAATGCACACGCGGCAGCCCGGCATCCTGCGCGTACCCCGGCAACCCCGACGCGTGGTCCACGTGATAGTGCGACACCACCACATGCGTGGGCCAGCGACCCGTGAGTCGCCGTGCTTCCTCTGCCAGCCAGCGCGCACCGGCGTCGCGATAGAAGCCCTCGAAGACAACCACGCCGGAGCGCCCCGCCACGATGCCGCCGTTGGCGAAGGTCGTGCGGTCACCACCGGTGGGCGTCGAGATCACCGCCCAGGCCTCAGGTCCCACGGCTTCCAGTCTGGCGAACGGCGTCGTGCTCACCACCGGATTGACTGGTGCCGTCCAGGCCTGACGCTGACGACGCGGGGCACAGGCCGCATTCAGCCAGACATGCGCGACGCAGCCGGTGCCAGTGAGCAGCGCCCGGCGCATGAACTCGCGACGACTGGTGGAGGAAGGCAACACGGACGGTGGAAGCAGTGGCTCGTCAGACATGAGGCGCGAATTTAGCTGGCCAATGACCTGCGTGCCTCCCCTTCGCGCGAGCCCTGGCTTTCTGTGCCCCACGCGCGGCGACGATGCGGATGTGCCCGCAGAAGTGTATGCTCACGGATATGCGGACACGCTTCCTGAACCGATTCGTGCTGGTGAGCCTGGCACTGGTGGCCACCCATGACCTTGGCGCACAGACATCAACACGCATGAGTGACGCCAACCTTTCGCGCTATGCCGCGGCCAATACCCGTTTGGGTGCACCCAAAGCTGAGGAACAGCGTGTGGTGTTCATGGGCAACTCCATTACCGAAGCGTGGGCGTCGCACTTTGCCACCATGTTTCCCGACAAGCCCTACGTAGGCCGTGGCATCAGCGGCGAGACGACACGGCAGATGCGTGCGCGCTTTGCCGACGACGTGATTGCGCTGGCACCGCGCGTTGTGGTGATTCTGGCCGGCACCAATGACATTGCCGGCAACGAAGGGCCGGTCAGCAATGACCTCATCCAGCAGAACATTGCCGCCATGGCCGACTCAGCCCGCGCCCATGGCATTCGCGTCGTGCTCTGCGCCGTGCTGCCGGTGTACGACTACCCCTGGCGTCCCGGTCTCGAGCCCGCACCGCGCATTGTGGCGCTCAATCGCTGGCTGGCCGAGTACGCCGCGCAGCACAACGATGTGTTCGTCGACCTGCATACGCCGCTCGCCGACGAGCGACAGGGCTTGCCCCGGCAGTACGCCGAGGATGGCGTACATCCCAACCTAGCCGGCTATCGTGTCATGAGCCCGCTGGTGGAAGCGGGGATTCAGCGGGCCTTGGGCGCGCGCTGAATCCCCGAGTCCGCATTACCGCGGAAACGCCACCAGACTTTCCTGCCCGTTGCGGCCCACGGCCGCCACACCGAAGAAGTAGTTGTCGATGATCACGTTCTCGAGCGTGAACTGATTCACGTTGCCCACGAAGCGTGAGCGGGTCCAGTTCACATCGCTGTGCTTGCGCCAGTACACGCGATACCCGATCACATCGGGGCTCGGCGACGCCTTCCAGCGCAACGTGGCCGACGGACGCACAGCACCGGTGATGGTGGCCGAGTCGGGCGCGGCCGGCGCCCAGGCCAGCGACTGCAGCACCGCCGCATCAAGGGCCGTCATCTTGGCCGCATAGTCGAAGTCCACGCCCTCGAGCACGTCGCCGTACTTGATGCCGTTCTCCGTGCGCAGGTCCTGGTGCTGCTTGTTGTAGTCCTCGTGCGCTTCCATGAGGCGCACCGCCGCCGCGCCCTGATTGAAGAACGGCGTGTGATGTCCGCCGCGACCATAGCGATCGAGACGGTAGATGATGTCCACGTCGAGATTGGGGAAGTAGCGGTCGGCCACCAGATCGATGTAGCGCGCGAGCTGACGCGACGGCGTGTCCAGCTCACCGCCATTGGTGAGAATGCGCCGCAGCTCCGCCGCCGGCGTGTTGGCCGGCAGACCCGGCGCAAACACGCGCGCCTTGGTGTTCTCGTGCACACCGTCAATGCCGCGCGAGTTGCCCACCATGTCGTTGTTGATCACCGCGTCGATGCGCCAGCCTTCTTCCTTGGCCACCCGCGCCACGATGTCGCCACCAAACAGGCCCTGCTCCTCGGCCGACAGCGCCACGAAGGCCACCGACGCATTGGGCGGATACTTGCTCATCACGCGCGCCGCCTCGAGAATGGCCGCAATGCCGCTGGCATTGTCGTTGGCGCCCGGCGAGTCGTCTTTGGCGTTCATCACATCGGTCACGCGCGAATCGATGTCGCCCGTGTGCACGATGTAGCGATTGGGCTCGGTCTTGCCGCGCAGAATCGCCACCACGTTCACCACGTTCACGTCTTCCTTGATGCGACCGGTGGGCGTGCCCTTCCAGATGTCGCTGATGTAGCGCACCTCGATGCAGCCCCCGCATTCCTTGGAGATCTTCTGGAACTCGGCGAAGATCCACCGCCGCGCCGCACCGATGCCGCGCGTGTTCGACAGCGTGTCCGACAGCGTGTGCCGCGTACCGAAGTTCACCAGCGTGGTGATGTCGGCCTTGATGCGATCAGCTGACACCGCCGCCACGAGATCGTGAATGCGCGGGTCTTCGTTGGAGGGAATGGGCGTGGCAATGGGCGGGCGCGGCGCGGCCGGACGGGCCGCGGCACCGCGCGTGGGCTGGGCCTGCAGGGCCACGGGCGAAATGAAGACCGGGGCGGCCAGGGTGGCGCCAGCCACGGCGAGCAGGGCGCGGCGGCCCAGGCGGGACAGATCGGACGTCATGCAGAAACCTCGGGAGGGATGAGCCCGGCCCCTCGGACCGGGAGACCTTGAGGATACGACCATCCGCCCCCGTCTGCTGGCCTCTGGGAACCGGAGCGCCCGTTCGAAGTACCTTGTGACGATCCCGCCACAGCCCGAGTTAGCTGGATGTGCCCCCTCTGGACGTGACCCCCACTGACGCCGCACTCGTTCGCCAGGTCTTGGCCGGACACACCGAGGCATTCGCTGCCCTGGTGGACCGGTACCATGCGGCCTGCCTGCGTGTGGCCACCAACCTGCTGGGCAACCCGGACGACGCCGAGGACGTGGTGCAGGACAGCTTCGTCCGCGCCTATCGCCATCTGGGCAGCTACTTGGAACGGGACAAGTTTGGCGCCTGGCTCACGCGCATTGTGGTCAACCAGTGCCGCACCCGGGCCAGCCGCGAAGCGCGCTACGTACCGTTCGACCACGAACGACCCGCAACGCACGCCGGAGTGCTGGCCGATCGGCTGAGCGCGCCGCCCGATGTGGAACAGCGCGAGCGGGCGGCCGAGCTGCGTCATGCGCTGGCCCAGCTGGGGCCCGAGCAGCGCGAGGCGGTGGTGCTGCGCTTCGGCGAAGAGATGAGCTACGAGGAAATGGCCGCCCTCACCGGTGTGGGGGTGTCGGCCCTCAAGATGCGCGTGCAGCGGGCCTGTGCCCGGCTGCGAACCCTGCTGTCGGAGCAGCTGTTCTCATGAAGCCGTCCATGTCGTCCTTCGATGCCGACCGGGAGCCGCTGCCGGGCTGGATGATCGAGGCCCTGCGCGCGCCGGCCACGTCCCGCGCCGATTCCCGCGCGCGCATCATGCAGCAGGTGGGCGCCTTGCCCGTTCCGCGTCGGGTGGCACTGCCGCTCAGTGCGGCAGGCCGGAGCCGTTGGCGCCGCCGCGGCGCGCTTTCGGGCATTGGCAGTGTCCTGCTCACGGCCATGCTCACGCTCATGGTGAGCGTGCGTTCGGGCAACGAGGCCGCGCTCGCGGCGCGGGTGCAGCCCTCGGCCATCGTGCTGGGTGACAGCACCGTGCCCGTGCGTGGACCCGACTCCCTCGCGCTGGTGCTGCGCGGCAAGTTCCTCGACACGCTCTATGTGGTGGAGTACGTGGTGCACGGCCGCGGCGTGCAGAGTGTGTCCGTGCGTCGTGAAGCGGCGCGTCCGCGCGACCTGGCCGCGCCGGCACGTCTGGCGCGCGTGTCGGCCACCGAATGGCGCACACGGGCGCTCGTGCCGCGCGAAGCGCGAGAGGTGGCCTTTGTGGTCAACGACATCGAGCTCGCGCCCGTGCCCTTGCGGGCATTGTAAGCTCCCGCGTTGTGGCCGGCGCAGTCGCGCCGCGCCCCCCGTCTTTCCCCACACATGATCACTCAACCTCGCGTCGCTGGCCTCAGGGCCGCGATGACCGTGTCGGCTACCTCGGCACTGTGCCTGCTGCTCGGCTACTCCCTCCTCTGGCATGGCGGCACCTCGCTGGCCGCAGCGCTCATCACGCTGGGCTACGTCGTGGGCATACCGCTGGCTCTGCTGCTGTTGGCCCGCGACGGCACACCAGCACATCCCGATGGCGAAGCGCCGCCCTGGCGCGTGGCGGGCGGAGTGTGGCTGGCGGTGCTGGCGCTCTATGTGGCGACACTCGCGCCCACCACCGCCATGTGGGATGCCAGTGAATACATCGCCGCCGCCAAGGTGCTGGGCATTCCGCATCCGCCAGGCAATCCGCTGTTCGTGCTGCTGGCGCACACCTTTGCGCTGCTGCCGGTTCCGCTCTCGTTTGCCGGCCGCGTGAACCTGCTCGCGGCCACCACCAGTGCGCTCAGTGCGGCACTCTGGTTTCTGGTGGCCTATCGCGCGCTGCGTGGCTGGCACCTGCCGCGCATGCCACGTCTCGTCATCAGCGTGGCCTGCGCCTGGATTGGTGCGACCTGCTTCACGGTGTGGAACCAGAGTGTCGTGAACGAAAAGGTGTACACCGTGGCCATGCTGGGTCTCGCCGCATCAGCGTGGGCCGCCATGCAGTGGCTTGACGCCCAACCCGGTTCACGTCGCGCCGCCAGTCTGCTGGTGCTCATCGTGTATCTCTGCGGACTGGGCTATGCCAATCACCCCGCGGGTTTTCTGCCGCTTCCGGCATTGGGTGTGCTCGTGCTCTGGCAGCGTCCACGCACGTTGCTGGCCTGGCGCACACTTGCTGCGGCAGGGCTCATGCTGGCGGTGGGACTCACCCCCTTCCTGTATCAGCCCATTCGCGCCGCCTATCGTCCGGCCATCAACGTGGGCGCGCCCACGGCCTGCGACGGACCACCGCAACTCGCCTGCACCTTCAGTCGGGACACGTTCGACAAGGTGCGCGCCAATGTCTCGCGTGAGCAGTATGGCGGTCATCGCGTGGCCGATCGTCAGGCGCCACTCAGCGCGCAGTTCGGCATGTGGTGGCAGTACTTCGAGTGGCAGACCATGCGCGACGCGGCCGGCCGGCTGCCACAGCTGCAGCAGGCGCTGGCCATTGTCCTGTTGCTGCTCGGCCTAGGCGGCGGCTTCATGCACTGGCAACGCGACCGCAGCTCGTTTGCATTCTTTGGTCCGCTGGTCTTCACACTCACACCAGCGCTCATTGTGTACCTCAACTTCAAGTACGGCGCCACGCAGGCGCCCGAGTTGGGCAACAGCGTGCCACGTGAAGTGCGCGACCGCGACTACTTCTACCTCTGGAGCTTCGCCACTTGGGGCGTGTGGGTGGGCATGGGACTCGGTGCGCTCTGGCAGCGCGTGGCACGCCACATCACCTGGCCACGCAGCGCCTTTGTCATGAGTGTGGCACTGCTGCCCGTGCTGCTCAATGCCAACGCCGCGCCGCGCCGTGGTCAGGAGTTCACCGCGCGCTGGGGCCGCGACCTGCTCGAGTCGGTCCAGCCCAATGGCCTGCTCATCACCAGCGGGGACAACGATTCCTTCCCCGTGTGGTATGCACAGTTGGTGGAGGGTGTGCGGCCCGACGTGACCATTGTCATCACGCCCTATCTCAACATGGACTGGTTCGCGGCGCCCCTGGTTCCAAACGCCGCCGGCATTCCGCCCTACCTCGAACTGCCGCAGCCCGTGCGTTTCCAGCATGCCGGACTCACGGCGGACATTCCCGCGGGTGTGCTCACACGCGATCAGCTCATGGTGCTGCAACTCATCAAGGACCGCTTCCCACGTCAGCCCATTCACTTCTCGGTCGGTGGCTACGCCGAGTCACTCGGGTTGGGCCCATATGTCGTCACGCATGGACTCACACAGCGACTGGTGAATGCGCCGGCGTCGGGCGATGCGCGCTTGCTGCCCTTCGAAGGCGGACACATCGATCTCGCCGTGAGCGACTCGCTCTGGCAGCGCTACGAAGCGCCCTCGGCGCTCCTGCGCCAGTCCCAGTGGGTGGACACGCCCTCGGTATCCATTCCCGCAGCCTACGTCTTCACGGGCCAGCTCGTGGGCTTCGGACGCCTCGTGCGTGGTGACACGGTGGGCGGTGACCGCATCCTGCAGCGCACGGATTCGCTGGCCAGGGTGGTGGGGCTTACGCGATAGTATTCTGCATGACCTTCGACCCCATGCGATTCCTGCGCGGCGAGCTGCGTCGCTCGCTGCACGGGCCGGCCTGGCACGGACCGGCCCTCTGTGAAGCACTCGCCGATGTGACGGTGTCGGAAGCCTTCGCGCGGCCCGCGTCGGGGGCACACTCCATTGCACAACTGGCCCTGCACGCGGTGGCATGGATGGAGGAAGTCCATCGCCGACTCGGCGGCGCCGAACCCGACGAGCCGGCGCGTGGTGATTGGCCCGCGGTCGGTCCGCGCTCGCGCGCGCAATGGGACTCGCTCAGAGCGCTCGTCGCATCAACGGGCGACGCGATCGAGCAGGCGCTCACCACGTTTCCTGCCGAGCAACTGACCGAGCGCGTCGGCAGCGGCTCACACAACGCGCCGCTCGGTTGCGGCGTACCGTACGCCGTCATGCTCTCCGGCGTCGTCCAGCACAACGTGTATCATGCGGGGCAAATCGTACTGCTCAAGAAGTCACTGCGAGCCTGACCTCGACCTCGACCAGAACCCGAGGCGCTATCCACAGCCGTGAGCTATGCGACGTGGGTTCTGGGTGTGAGTGGTGCAGCGGCCGCATCACGCCATCCCAAAGTGGTGGATCACGAGATCGCGCCCCCGAACCACTCACACTCACCACCCACGTCCCACAGCCCACGGCAGCGGATGGCGAACCCCGACCCCGACCGCAGTCCTACAACGCCCGCACCCAAATATTCCTGAACCGCACCGGATGCGAATGATCCTGCAGCTGAATTGGCAGCCGCATCTCATGCACCGAATACGGCACACGCGCCCGATTGGCCGTGGGCCCCACCAGCGCCTGGTTGTCGTGCACCAGCACACCGTTGTGCTTCACCGTGAATCTGGCCGGTGACACCAGCTTCCCATCGGCAAAACGCGGCGCCGTGTAGACAATGTCGTAGGTCTGCCACTCGCCCGGCTTGCGGCTCACGTTCACACGCGGCGGATACTGCCCGTACAGCGCGGACGCCTGCCCATCCGGGTACGTGGGGTTGTCAAACGAATCGAGGATCTGCACCTCGTAGCGTCCGCCACCAAAAAACACGCCGCTGTTGCCGCGGTCCTGATCGCTGCCCACCGGCGGGTTGGGCGACATCCACTCGATGTGCAGCTCCACGTCGCCGTACGACGCGCGCGTGCGCATCGTGCCCGTGCCCGGCACCACCTCAAACGCATCGCCCACAATCTTCCAGGCGGCCGCGCTGCTGTCCGCCATTTCCCACGCGTCCAGCGACGTGCCGTCAAACAGCACGACCGCGTCGGCGGGGCGCGCCACGACCACATACGGACCGGCGTCCTCTACCGGTGGCGCAGGACGCTCGCGTGAATGCTGCGGCCAGCCATCGATGATGGAGTCGGGCACCGCCGACGCGATCACCTCGGCAGTCGATGGCGTATCGCTTGATGCCGAGTCATCCGATGCCGAACGACCAGCACCACAGGCAGAGGACAACACCACGGCACAGCCCATGAAGAAGGTGGCAAACGAGCGCGAGAGAGTGTGCACGAGGCAGCGAGTAGAGGGCGAGGCAGAATCAGTGAACAGCGCAACGACCTGCAAACTACAGCACGTTCACGCCCGTGGCGGCCACGAGAATCTCCGTCCAGTCCTGCGCATCCAGACGCATGCGGGTGGCAGCCACCGCCTCCTCCAGCACCGACAGACGACGCGAGCCGGTGATCGGGTGCGGGTGACAGGGCAGCCGCAGCAGCCAGGCAAAGGCAATGGTCGTACTCGTGACCTCGTGGCGCGCGGCCAATGTGGCCACCGCCTGCTGCACACGCTGCACATCGCTCCCTTCACTGGTGAACAGCGCGCCGCCACCCAACGGCGACCAGATCATGGGACGCGCGCGCAGACGCTGCGCCTGATCGAACGTGCCATCGGTGATGGGCGCCCGATGCAGCGGATGGCACTCCACCTGATTGGTGACCAGCGGATAGCGCGCGTGCAGCAACTCGAATTGCGCCGGTGTGAAGTTGGACGCGCCAAACGCCAGCACCTTGCCGTCATCCGCCAGCTTCTCGAATGCCCCCGCCACTTCGTCCGCATCCATGAGCGGATCGGGACGATGCAACAGCAGCAGGTCGAGACGATCGGTGCGCAGCGCGCGCAGTGACTGCTCCACGCTGCGCACGATGTGCCGCGCCGAGCTGTCGTAGTGCTTGATGCGCGTGCCCGGATGCTGCGGCGACACCAGCTGAATGCCGCACTTGCTCACCAGCTGCATCTGCTGACGGCGTTCGGGCGCCAGCGCCAGCGCCTCGCCGAAGAGCGTCTCCACGGTGTAGCCGCCGTAGATGTCCGCATGATCGAAGCTCGTGATGCCCAGCTCGAGACACTGCTCGATCCAGCGCAAACGCTCCTGTGGCGTCCACTGCCACGCCGCCATGCGCCACACACCGGCAACGATCGGAGAGAGCACGGGTCCACCTCCTCAGGTCATGAGCGGATGAGCCGCGCCTCGGCGCGACAGCCCGCCCGGTTCAGAGCGTGCGAAACTGCAGCGTTACCTGCACCACGTCACCGTGGCCCGCCCCCTGACGCACCGCCTTGGGCAGCGCGAGCAGCGTGCGTCCGTCCTTGCCACGCCACACGCTGGTCTCCCAGGTGCTCCCCAGCGCGGTGGCCGTCACCGGTGTACGGCCCCAGCCATGGGTGACGGGCGGCGCCAGACCCGACGGCACCTCCACGAACGTCCATCCACCCTTGCCGGGGTACGTGAACAGGGTGCCGGAAAACGTCCCGCCAAAGGCCAATGGACGGGGGGACGATCCATCCCCGCGTCGCGCCGCTGATCGCGACCGTGACTCACTTCGGGATGATTGGCGCGACGGGCGTGGGGAAGCCATCGTACGAGTGTGTGGCGTGGGCCGCCGTCCGGCTAGGGGACCGCCCTGACCATTGCGACCGTTTGGAATCGCCCCGCCATACCTCACCCGGGAGTCCCGCATGTCACATCTGGCTCACACGCATTCCGCCGTCATCCGGCTCCGTCAGCTGGCCCGTACCGCCATGCCGGCCATGCTGCCCGCCATGCTGATATCCATGTTGCTTGCCTCCTCTGCCAGGGCGCAGGCGGGACTCACGGGCACGCTCATCATCACCAACAAGCAGCCGTCCACCGCCACCCTCGTGGACGTGGCCTCCGGCCGCACGCTTGCCACCCTGCCCACCGGACACGGCCCGCACGAAATCGTGGTCACCCGGGACGGCCGCACCGCGGTGGTGACCGACTACGGCACCGGTCCGCAGCCCGGCAGCACACTCACCGTCATCGACATCGCCAATCGCCGCGTGGCTCGCACCATCAGCCTCGGCGACAATCGGCGGCCGCACGGCATTGTGCTGCTGCCCGGTGATTCCATCGCCGCCGTCACCGTCGAGGCCAATCGGGCCGTGCTGCTCGTACGCCTCGCCACCGGCGAGATCGCCAAGACCGTGCTCACCAATCAGGCCGGGTCACACATGGTGGGTGTCACGGCCGACGGCACACGCGGCTGGACGGGCGACATCGGCAGCAACACCGTGTCCGAACTCGACCTCGTGCGCGGGGTCGCGCTGCGCACCGTGAGCGTGCCTGCGCAGCCCGAGGCCATCAACGTCACGCCCGATGGCAGGGAGGTCTGGGTGGGCAGCAATGCCACCGGAAAGGTGAGTGTGGTGGACGCGGGCACCGGACAGGTCAGCACGGCCGCCGAGGGCTTCGGCTGGCCCTATCGTGTGCTGTTTTCGCCCGACAACCGCACCGTGCTGCTGCCCGATCTGCGTGGCGAGTCCCTGCGCTTTCTCGACCGCGCCACCCGCAAGGAACTGGGCCGCCTCGATCTGCCCGGCAAGGCACCGCAGGGCATTTTCTTCGAGCCCGCAGGGCGCTACGCCTTTCTCTCGTTCAGCAGCGCGGGCGTGGTCGCCGTGGTGGACGTGAACGCGCGCCGGGTTGTGCGCGAAATCCCGGCCGGCGACACACCCGACGGTGTGGTGTTCACGACCTTCAGGCCAGCCACTCCTTGAACAGTTTTTCGTCGACACCTACACACAACTTCTGCTGACAGCGCACCAGCGGTTGCTTGAGCAGCAACGGTTCATCAGCGAGGATGCTGAGCCACCGTTCCTCGCCGTACAGCGCCGTGCGCAAGCCGAGGTCGGCAAAACGCTTGCTGTCGCGATCGAGAATGCCCTCAATGCCGAACTTCTGCACGAAACGCTTGAGCTCGCCGATAGCGGCGGCGCGCTCCGCCAGGTCCACGAAGTGTGTCTTCACTCGGCGCTCCGCAAAAAAGCGGAGCGCCTTGCGCGTTTCGGCGTTCTTCTTGGTGCCAAAGATCTGTACTTGCAGGTCGGAAGCGGCCATGGGCAGAAAGACTACTCGCGTGTGCGCCGTGCTGGCACTGGGTGGGCCGGCCACCAACCGGTGAAACTGCCCCTCAGACGAGGGCGTACACCATGGGAGCGGACCGGCGTGCCGCGTCCCGCGCCACCACTCCGCCTTCCCATCCGTCGCGCCCCCAAGTGGAGACTGCATCCATGTACCAGGAGACCAGCGGCGCGGCCGCGACCCCCAGCGTCAGCAACGTCATCTCCATGGTTCAGCTGCAGACCCTGCAGCAACGTCGCGAGATCATCGCTGAGCAGTACCAGAACACCATCGCCGAGCGGGGGCGAATTGGACAGGAGCGACTGAACGCGCAGGCCCGCGGCGACATGGACATGGTCAAGGAGTACGACGCGACCATCGCCCGAATCGGCACCCGACTGCAGACGCTCGAACGGAGACTCGCCGACGCGGACCGGCAAATCGACGAGGCCATGCAGACACCCATCGCGATCGAGGGAGAGCCTGCAAGCACGACCGACCCGGTGGTCGCGAGCAATCCGGGCACTGCCATCGCACTCATTCCGCCCACTGGCTCTCAGGTGGACGGCATGCTGCGCGTGCAGGCCAATGAGTATCAGCGCGCCATGGCCATCGAGGCGGTCGGCCTGCTGCTGCTCGGGGCCGTGCTCTGGCGCTTCGGCGTGGCGCGTGGTCGTCGCAAGGCGCGTGAAGAGGCGCTGGCTCTGCCCCAGGCGGCGCGCAATGACGACCGCCTGCAACAGGCCGTCGACGCCATTGCCATCGAGGTGGAGCGCCTGTCCGAAGGCCAGCGCTTCATCAACAACCTCATGGCCACGCGTCGCCCGGAGCGCGAAGCGCTGCCCTCACTTCCCGGCACGACGCCCAACGACGGTACCCGCATCACACCGCATTGACCCCGAACGTACCGGGATGATGGTGGACAGTCAGACCGGGATGATGGTGGACAGTCCGTCCGGGATGATGGTGGACAGGCAGACCGGGATGATGGTGGTCAGCGGGCCCGGGTTTCGGACCCGTTCCCGCGCTACGCGCTTATCCCCGCCTCCGCCTCGGCGATCGCCCGCTTCTCGTCATCAAACGCGTTTTCGCTGCGCGACACGACCAGCGTGGCCACGCCGTTGCCGATGAGGTTGGTGATGGCCCGCGCCTCGCTCATGAAGCGGTCCACGCCCAGCAGCAGCGCCACTCCCTCAACCGGCACCGTGCGCGTGGCGGCCAGAGTGGACGCCAGCACAATGAAGCCGGAACCCGTGACGCCCGCGGCGCCCTTGCTGGTCAGCATGAGAATACCCAGCAACGTGAGCTGCTCACCCCACGACAGATCGATGCCATACACCTGCGCAATGAAGATCGTGGCCATGCTCAGGTAGATGCTCGTGCCATCGAGATTGAACGAGTAGCCCGTGGGAATGACCAGCCCCACCACCGGCTTCGCGCAACCATAGCGCTCGAGCTTCTCCAGCATGCGCGGCAGCGCGGCCTCACTGCTGGACGTACCCAACACCAGCAGAATCTCCTCGCGGATGTAACGCAGGAATCGCCAGAGCCGAAAACCGTAGGCGCGGCAGATCAGCGCCAGCACCACAAAGATGAACACGGCCATGGTGAGATACACGTCGAGCATCAGACGCCCGAGTGGCAGCAACGTCTTGAGACCAAACGCGCCCACCGTGTAGGCCATCGCGCCAAACGCACCAATGGGCGCCACCTTCATCACAATGGCGACGATGCGAAAGAACACCGCCTGCAGTCGCACCAGCAGGTCCATGAGGTCACGGCCCGCGTCGCCGACTGCGGTGAGCGCCACACCAAACAGGATGGAGAAGAACACCACCGGCAGCAGTTCACCACCGGCAAACGCCGCCACGATGTTGCTTGGCACGATGTGCAACAGAAACTCGAGCGTACTCTGCTGTGCACCGGCACTGGTGTACTTGCTCACATCGCCGGTGGCCATCGCGGAAATGTCGAGGCCCGCCCCCGGCTTGGTCACATTCACCACGACCAGACCAATCGCCAACGCGAAGGTGGACACGACTTCGAAGTAGAGCACGGCTTTACCGCCCACCCGCCCCAGCTTGCGCAGATCGGCCATGCTGCCGATGCCATGCACAATGGTGAGGAAGATGATGGGCGTGATGACCATCTTCACCAGGTTGATGAAGGTGTCGCCGAGCGGCTTGAGGGCTTTGGCCGTATCGGGCGCCGCCACACCAAGGGCCACGCCAAGCGAGACGGCCACCAGCACCTGAAACGTGAGATTGCGAACGAGGCGGGAAAGCACGCGGCCGGAAACGGACAGAGGGAAGCGCAACCTGCGGAGTTGACCGCGCAACCTCGCGCCCGGCGACGCGATGCGCGAGGGGCACTAGAATTCCCGCATGACGCGCGAGTATGACCCGGCCTGGTGGCTGCCCGACCCTCATTCGGCCACGCTCTGGGGGCGACTGGGCCGGCGGGAGCCGCAACTGGGCAGCCGTGCCCTGCCAATCACACGCGAGCACTGGGACACCCCCGACGGGGACTTCATTGAGCTGGTGCGCTTGGCGCCAGAGGCACAGGCCACCGGCCGGCCCCATACACCCGCTCAGGAGCAGCCTCGGCTCCTCGTGCTGCATGGCCTCGAAGGCGGCACCCACTCGCACTACGTTCGTGCCCTGTTCCGCGAGGCCCAATCGCGTGGCTGGGCCGCCGACCTGCTGCTGTTCCGCAGCTGTGGTTCGGCCCCCAACCGCCTGCCGCGCTCCTATCACTCCGGCGATACCGGCGACGCCCGCTTTGCCCTCGAACGGCTTCGCCATGCCTTCCCCAACGCCCCTCTGGGCGTGGTCGGCGTCTCGCTGGGTGGCAACGTGCTCTGCAAGTTGCTTGGCGAGCTCGGGCCGGCGGCGAATGGGCTCTTAAGCGGAGCCGTCGCCATGTCTGTGCCCTTCGATCTGGCCCGCGCGTCGCGACAGATTGGGCGCGGTTTCGGCGCAGTATACGAACAGTTCTTCCTCAAGTCGCTGATTCCGAAGGCACAGGACAAGCTCGCCCGTCACGCCGAGCTGCGGGACCGGGTTACACTGCCTCGCATCCGGACCCTCTGGGAGTTTGACGACGCCTTCACCGCACCGGTCCACGGCTTTGCCAGCGCCGCCGACTATTACGAGCGCTCCAGTTCACTGCCGTACCTTGGCGGCATCCGGGTGCCCACGCTGCTCCTGAACGCCGCGGACGACCCGTTCCTGCCTCCCCAGGTGCTCGGCGAGGTCCGGGAACAGCTGCAGGGGTCGGCGGCGTCCGACTGGGTAACACCCGAGTTCCCGTCTCGCGGCGGCCACGTGGGCTTTACCGCCGGCGGCTGGCCCTGGGCGGCCTGGTATTACGGGGAGTGGCGGGCGGCCGAGTTCCTGGCCCAGGCCTTTGCCGATGCGAAGCGCCACCGGGTCGTCTAGACTTCCTCTTGTTGCTGCGTTTTCCTGAACGGTACATGACGTGACCGCTGTAACTCTCGCTTTCCTGCTGACAGGGCTCGTCCTCGGCGTGGTGGCCATGCTGCATGGCACCGAGCGCCGCGCGCTGCCGCATGGCGCGCCCCACGAACGCCGCACTGAGCACAACCCGGCCTCTGAGCCCTCGGCGCTGTTCAACCTGTCCAGCGTCGCCGCCTTTGCCTTTGCTTTTGGGCTGACCGGTTATCTGCTCACGCGCTACGCCGAGTGGCCGTGGTATGCCCAGTTGCTCGTCGCCCTTGGTGCAGGGGCCGCCGCCTATGCTTTGCAGGCGTTGCTCATTGCGCGTTGGGCCATTCCCAGCGCCCGCGCCGATCAGGTGGACACACGCTTTCTGCTGCAGGGCACCCTGGCACGAGTAGTGGACGCCGCGCCGGCTGGCGGCGTGGGGCGCTTGCTCTACACGCTCGACGGCGCCGAGTATCAGTTGCCGGTGCGCGCCATGGATGGCGAAGCGCTGGCGGTGGGCACCGAGGTCGTCATCGACCACCTGGATGAGGGCGTGGCCGTCTGCGAGCCCTGGGCCAGTGTGGAGCAGCGGCTCTGATGCCGGGCCGCTGGAGCTGGACGGACGCGGTCATCTTCATCGCGGTCATCAGCGCGCTGCAGCTGGCCATGTTTGTGCTGCTCACCAAGGTGTTCTGCGGCATGTTCCCCGAAGGCGAGCAGTGCCCGGTCTGCGACGAGCACACGTCCGCGGTGGAGCGCAGCGGCTGGTGGAAGCTTTTTGCCCGCCGCTTCCGGCGCAGCTGGTGCCTGGCCTGTGGCTGGGAAGGCGTGCTGCGCCGCAGTGATGCGTGGATGCGTGAATCGCGCCATGCCCTCTGGCGCGCACGGTTTCAGCGCGTCTGGTCCATCGCAAACAGGCGCAGCCACTCCGGCCAGTTGCCACTCAGCTCGAAGAAGTCGTCGTAGTACACGAGCCCTGCGTCCTCGAGCTGGGCGATGAGATCCGATGCCGAGTCCTCGCCGACCAGCGGACCAATGACGATGAGTCCGCCCTCGACCCGGAACTCTTCGGGCGTGAGGTTGAAGGCCTCGTCGATCTGGGCACGGGTGAGCTGGACCCGTTCAAAGGCCTCGCGGCGGATGAGCACGCAGGGCGCGGTGTGCGATAACATGAGGGGCATACGTCTCCAATCTGCGGGCAGACCGCGCACGCCGGTACTCCTGCCAGTCGTTTCCCCGTTTTCGGTGCGTCGTTTGTCCGTTTCCCCGTCACTTTCCTCGCTGCGCTGATGTCCTTCGCCGATGCCATGATTTCGCCGGATAGCGCGGCGCTCGAGGCCCACTTTGATGTCATCGTGGTGGGCGGTGGCCATGCCGGCACTGAGGCCGCCGTCGCCGCGGCGCGCGCAGGGGCGCAGGTGGCGCTCATTACCGGCGCGCTCGAACAGATCGGACAGTTGTCTTGCAATCCCGCCATCGGCGGCATTGCCAAGGGCACGGTGGTGCGTGAAGTGGACGCACTGGGTGGCATCATGGCGCGCGCCACCGACATGGCGACGCTGCAGTTTCGCATGCTCAACCGCGGCAAGGGTCCGGCCGTGTGGGCACCACGCGCGCAATGCGATCGCGGACTGTATCGTCGCGCCGTGCGGCAGTTGCTCGAGGCGCACCCCAATCTGATGACCATCCAGGGCATGGTCGCCCGATTGCTGTTCGACGCCTCCGCCACGGGTACGCCGCGCGTGGCCGGGGTGGAGACGCGCGAAGGCCGCCGCTTCGGCGCGCGCGCCGTGGTGCTGACCACCGGCACCTTCGGGCGCGGCACCATGCACATCGGCACCGACACCCGCATCAGTGGTGGACGTGCGGGCGAGGCCGCGTCGCTGTGGCTTGGCGAGCAACTGGATGCGTTGGGTTTGACCACGCTGCGCTTCAAGACGGGCACGCCCCCTCGCATCGACGGGCGTTCGGTGCAGATCGACGTGCTCGAGCAGCAGGACAGCGAGATCGACGCGTTCGACTATTCATGGTCGCACTTCTGGACCACGCCGCGCCGTGGACGACATCCCGCGCAACTGCCGTGCTGGATTACCTGGCTGGAAGCTGAAGGCACACACTACATCGCCGAGCATATCGGGCAGTCAGCCATGTATGGCGGCGCCATTGCCTCGCGTGGACCGCGCTACTGTCCGAGTGTCGAAGACAAGGTGGTGAAGTTTCCCGACAAGTCACGACATCAACTGTTTCTCGAGCCCGAGGGGCACGACACGCAAGAGATGTATGTGAACGGGCTCTCTACGTCGCTGCCGGCCCCGGTGCAGCTCGCCGTGATGCGCACCGTGCGCGGCCTGGAGCACGTGCGCATGACCCGCGCCGGCTACGCCATCGAGTACGACTACTATCCGCCCACACAACTCGAGGCCTCGCTGCAGTCGCGCGCCATTGCGGGACTGTTTTTCGCGGGCCAGGTGAATGGCACGACCGGCTACGAAGAGGCCGCTGGACAGGGCGTCGTGGCGGGCATCAATGCGGCGCATCACGTGCTGGAGCGCGATCCGCTCATCCTCGGCCGCGAAACGAGCTATATCGGCGTGCTCATCGACGACCTCGTCACGCGTGGTGTGGACGAGCCCTATCGGCTGTTCACGTCGCGCAGCGAATTCCGGCTCACGGTGCGGCAGGACAACGCACTCGCGCGACTTGGTCCCAGGGCGGCGGAACTGGGTTTGTTGTCCGGCGCTGAGGAGGCGCATATGACGCGGCGACTGGATGCGGTGCGCGAGGCGCTGCGTCTGGCGGAGTCCACCAGCATGGCGCCGGCTGTGGCCGACCCGGTGCTGGAAGGAGTGGGGTCACGCCCGCTGCAGCATGCGGTGCGCGCGGCGGAGCTGGCCAAGCGGCAGGACGTATCGCTGGCCGCGCTGTTCTCCGTGGCTGGCGTGGGAAGCGACCTGCCCGGCGACGCGGTGGTCGGTGCCGAACTGGAGATCAAATACGCCGGGTACTTCGAGAAGGAGCGGGCGCGGGCGGCGCGGCTGGCGGCGCAGGGTACGCTGCGGCTTCCCGCGTGGTTGGTATACGAGGAGCTGACCACCTTGTCAGTCGAGGCAAGGCAGAAGCTCGCGGCGGTTCGCCCCAGCACGATGGCCCAGGCAGGCAGCATCCCGGGCATCAGCCCGGCGGATCTCCAGAACCTGCTCTTCGAGCTACATCGTACTCGACCGGCGTCCAGTTCTGCGTGAAGCAGAAGTTGTTGGTTTAGCTGGACAGTTTTGTTTTAACTGGCCTTATTGTGATCGTATAGTGTGCTGATAATGTCTTTGTGTACTGGTGTCTCGCCCAAGTCGGAACTTTGGAACCATCGAACCTTGGTGACAGTCCGGGGTCCGTTCAGGTAGCAGGAGCAGTGGTCTCGAGTTCTTCAACTTTCATCCCCGTCGCGGGAGCAGGCATGCCACGAGCAATCAAGCGGTCGTTTACGTCCCGAACTATATGGTATGGCGCCGGACTGGTGGCGGCCGGATTTGCGCGGCCAGTAGCGGCCCAGACCGTGGCCCCCGAGCCCCCGCCGGCGATCATGGTGTCGGCGCGCGGCGAGGTGCAGGTGGCACCTGACCGGGCCCGGGTGCAGGTCGGCGTGGAAACGCAGGCCAAGACCTCCGCGGCGGCGGCGGCCGAGAACAACCAGAAGCAGGCTGCTGTGCTGAAGGCCATTCGCGCTCTTGGAATACCGCAGGCGCAGATCCGTACGCTCAACTACAGTGTGATGCCGATCCAGCGCTACGATGACAAGCTCAAGCGGGTGGTGATCGACGGCTACCAGGTGAGCAACATCGTCAGCGTGGAGACGGAAAAGCTGGACCTGGCGGGCCAGATCATCGATGCCGGTCTGAACAACGGCGCCAACCGGGTGGCTGGCCTCGACTTCTTCGTGAAGGACCGCGCCAAGGCGCAGGAAGAGGCGCTGGCTCAGGCCGTGGCCACCGCGCGTCGTCAAGCCGAGGTGGCGGCTCGTGCCGCGGGGGGTCAGCTTGGTGGGCTGCTCGAGATCATGATCAACGACTTCGAGCGACCGGATCCTCGCCCGATGATGGCCATGGCCAAGATGGAGATGGACGCCGCCGGCGCCCCGACGGAGGTCAGTGCCGGGACGAGCACTGTCAGTGTGCAGGTCACGACCCGCTGGCGCTTTCAGAACCGCTGACGCCGTCCGATCGCAGACATGCCACAACGACGCCCCGGAGCCCGCTGCTCCGGGGCGTTGTTGTTTGACTGATCACCACGGATTGCACGGCCAACAGGGAAGCCACAGGACAGGTCAGCCTGAAACGAGAAGGCTGACGATCAGGCGGAGCCGATCCGGCTGTTTCCGCGCGTTTCCGTGTCATCCGCGACAAGGCAGTTCAGCACCGCCTGCCGTGGCGCCATGGTCCGTGTGGGAAGCCGTTTCACGTGAAACACCGTGATCTGTGCGAATGCGAATGCCGTTGAACTGCCTTGTCGCGGATCACGCGGAAACGCACGGAAACTGCCGGATTGAATCCGTGCCGAGACATGCGACGGTCCCAATGTGCCAAGATCCATACCCAATGGCTGCAAGACTCAGGAATCATCTGGGCTCGCCCTCTGCACCAGTCCCCATCCTGTGGTTTCCCCACTTGTCCGCGGAATCCGTGGTAATCAGTCAGGTCGAGAGGACGCGTGGAAAGGCGTTTCACGTGAAACGCCGTGATCTCCTCCTCGAAATGTCCGGCCCAAACCGCCACGCGGGCACACCAACGCAGCAATTGATCCGGGAATGACCGCGTTACCATGGTCCCCGCGCGTCCGGCGCCCTATACTTCGCCTCCCCAGAGAACCCCAATCGAAGAGCCCGTGGGACGCATCCTCGCCATAGCCAATCAGAAGGGCGGTGTCGGTAAGACCACCACCGCTGTGAACCTCGCGGCCTCGCTGGCCGTCGCTGAGCAACGCACCCTGCTCATCGACGCCGACCCCCAGGGCAACGCGACCTCGGGCTGTGGCATTTCCCGCGATGACTTCTCCGCGCACACCTACGACGTCCTCCTCGGCGAAGCCACCATCGATCAGGCCCTCGTACGCGGCGTGCAGTTCCGCCACCTCGACGTCCTGCCCACCACACCCGATCTCGCGGCCGTGGAAGTCGAGCTGGTGGATGTCGAGGACCGCGTGACGCGCATGCGCGACGCCCTCGCGCCCATCCGCGATCGCTACGACGTCATCCTCATCGACTGCCCGCCCTCACTGGGGCTGATCACGCTCAACATGCTCGTGGCCGCGGATGCCCTGCTCATTCCGCTGCAGTGCGAGTACTACGCGCTCGAGGGGCTGTCCCAGCTCCTCAGCACCGTGCAGCGCGTGCAGGACTCGGTGAACCCAGCGCTCGACGTGGACGCCGTGCTGCTCACCATGTACGACGCCCGTCTCAACCTCTCGCGCCAGGTGGCGGCCGATGCCCGCGCCCACTTCGGCGACCGCGTCTTCCAGACCGTCATCCCGCGCAATATCCGTCTCGCTGAGGCCCCAAGCTTCGGCAAGCCGATTGTGGTGTACGACGTGGCTTCCGTTGGCGCGCAGGCGTACATGGCCGTCGCGCACGAGCTCATCGCCCGAATGAACTCGGCCGCCCCGGATGCCTCCGCCGCGAACCCGTCGAGCCAGGCCGCACCCGACGCCCCGGCCGCCACATCGTCGGCCTCCGACCCTGCCTCACCCGCCTCCTCGCATGACGCCTGAACCGCCGCGCCGCCTCGGACGTGGGCTCGACGCCCTCCTCGCTCGACGAGATCCCAAGCCCGCCGAGAGCCGGACCGCGCCCACCGAGCAAGCGACCGCGCAAGCGACCGCGCAAGCCGGCGCGGAGAACGCGCAGGCCCCCGCCGCGGCCAGCGGAAGCGCCGCCGCCCCAGCGAGCACCGAGCCCGCCAACGCCGCCGGCAACCTGCGCACGCTGCAGATTTCCCAGATTCGGGCAAATCCGTATCAGCCCCGCAAAGAATTCCGCATTGAGGAATTGGCGGACCTCGAAGCCAGCCTGCGTACCAATGGCCTGCTCCAGCCCATCACCGTGCGTCCGGCCCCGGGTGGCCACGGCTACGAGCTGATCGCGGGCGAGCGCCGCTACCGTGCCGCAACCCGTCTGGGCTGGACCGACATCCCGGCCCTCGTGCGCGAGGTCGACGACCGTCAGTTGGCCACGCTGGCCATGATCGAGAACCTCCAGCGCGCCGACCTCGATCCCATTGAAGAAGCCGAAGGCTACCAACGTCTCATCGACGACTTCGGCCTCTCCAACCAGGAAGTGGCGGATGTGGTCGGCAAGGACCGCTCGACCGTGGCCAACGCCCTCCGGCTCCGGCAACTGCCGGCCAGCGTGCGCCGCATGCTCCAGGAGAAGCAGCTCTCGGCCGGCCACGCGCGCGCCCTGCTGGCGCTGGGAACCGAGCGGGCCATCGTGGACTTGGCCCGGAAGACCGTGGCGCAGCAGTGGTCGGTGCGTGAAGTCGAGCGGCGGGTGCAGGCGGAACGCCCCAAAGCCCCAGCAGCCAAGAAGGCCGACAATTCAGCGACGGCCACGCCCCCTGGCGCCTCCGGGGCGGTGGTCCGTCAGCTTGAGGAGAAGTTGCGCCGCCGTCTGCAGACCACGGTGTCCATCACTTTGTCGGCCAAGGACAAGGGCGAGGTGCGCATCCAGTTCTTCTCGAACGACGACCTGGAGCGCCTGCTCGAGCTGCTCGGTGTTTCGCTCGACTGAACTGACGCCACTAGCGCGTCACATCAGCAACACATTCAGGACAACACCATGATCAAGTCGGCTATCTCCCGTTTCACGCTTGGCGTGCTGGCAGCGGGCACCCTCGCCGCCTGCGGCGGGAAGCAGGCGGACGGCACCGCAGACTCTGCGGCGGCCGGCGCCAGCTTCAAGGTGGCGCTGCTGACGCCGGGCCCCATTTCCGACCGTTCGTGGAACGGCATTGCCTACGAAGGTCTGGTTGGCCTGCGTGATTCACTGGGCGCGCAAATCAGCCACATCCAAACCCGCACGCCTGCCGAGTTCGAGGAGAACTTCCGGCAGTATGGGGCCCAGGGGTACGCCATGGTCATCGGCAACGGCTTCGAGTACCAGGAGCCGGCAGCACGCGTGGCTGGCTCATATCCACGCACCAACTACGTCATCACCTCAGGGCGAGCCACCGCCGCCAACCTCGCCGGAATTGCCTTCGCGTTCGAAGAGGCGTCGTATCAGGCGGGCATCATCGCGGCGAGTGTGTCGCGCAGCAACAAGCTGGGCCTCATTGCCGGTCAGGAGTTTCCGCCGGTGCGCGCCAGCTTCGAGGCCTTCACGCGTGGCGCACGGTCGGTCAGGCCGGACATCGAAGTCATCACGTCCTACATCGGCAACTGGGAAGACGTGAGTGCGGCGCGCGAACAGGCGCTCGCACAGATCGGTCGCGGTGTGGACGTAATCTTTCAGAATGCGGACGCCGCCGGTCTGGGCATCTTTCAGGCGGCGCGAGAGAAGAAAATCCTCGCCTTCGGCACCAACGCCAACCAGAACGACGTCGCACCCGACGTCATTCTCGGCAGCGTCGTCATCGATCTGCCCAAGGCCTTCCTGCGCATCGCGCGGGAGATTCAGGCGGGCACGTTCACCGGTCGCGTCATCAATCTGGGTGTGAAGGACGATATCGTGCGTCTCGAGCTCAACGCGCAGCTCAAGGATCGCATTCCCGCCGCCGCCCTCGCCGCCAGCGACTCGGTTGGTGTCCTGCTGCGAAACGGCAGTTTCACCGCCCTGCAGGATCTGCAGTCCTGGACCACTCCGCCGGCGGCGTCCGGCGGCAAGTGAGCCATGGCGGTGAACAGTTGATGTCTGCTTCTGGTATTGCGCTGCATGACGTGGTGGCGGCGCTCGACACGGAACTGCGCACCGCGGACATCCCCGACTATCCGCCGGCCATGAACGGCCTGCAGGTGGCCAATCGTGGGATGGTGCACAAGGTGGCCGTGGCGGTGGACGCCTCACACGCCGCCGTGACGGCGGCCGCGCGCGAAGGCGCCGACCTGCTCGTGGTGCACCACGGGCTCTTCTGGGGCGGCGCGCAGCCGCTTACGGGGGTGCCCTACGCCAAGTTCAGCACCCTCTTTGGCGCCGACCTCGCCGTCTACAGCACGCATCTGCCACTCGACGCACACCCCACGCTGGGCAACAACGTGCAGCTGGCGGCCGCGCTGGGGCTCAACCCGACGGCCGGCTTCGCGCGCTTCAAGACCATCGAGATTGGTGTGTCCGGTGAGTGCGATGAGCCGACCGCGGACCTCATGACCCGCGTGCGGACCTTTGCTGCCGCCTACGGCAGTAGCGCGCGCAGCTCGGTCCCCGTCGAAGGACGGCGCACCAGACGTTGGGCCATTTGCACGGGCGGTGGCGCCAACAGCGACACGCTGCGCGAGGCGCGCGAGCGTGGCATCGACACCGTCATTGTGGGTGAGGGGCCGCACCACACCACGGTGGACGCGATTGAACACGACCTCTGCGTGATCTATGCCGGCCACTACGCCACCGAGACACTCGGCGTGCAGGCCGTCGGCGCCTGGCTGACGCAGCGCTTCGGCCTCCCGTCAACGTTCCTGCACCTGCCCACCGGATCGTGAGCACCAAGGCTGCGGGAGCGATGCTGCTCTCGCTGGAAGGCATCACGCATTCCTTCGGCAGCGTGCGCGCACTCGACGGCGCCTCGCTGCACCTGAAGCCGGGCACCGTGCACGCCCTGCTCGGTGAAAACGGGGCCGGCAAATCCACGCTCATGCGCGTGGCCTTCGGCATGCTCGCTCCCGATGAGGGCGTGTTGCGTTGGCAGGGCCAGAGCCTCACACTGCGATCACCGGCCGACGCACTCGCGCGTGGCATCGGCATGGTGCATCAGCACTTTTCGCTGGTGCCGGCCATGACCGTAGCGGAGAATGTGGCACTCGGTGGACACGGGCGCTTCCATCCGCGTGACGCGGCCGCACGAGTGCGCGCGCTGACCGAACGCACGGGACTCGCGCTCGACCCCGACGCGCGCGTGAGCACACTGCCGGTGGGCGCGCAGCAACGCTGCGAAATCGTCAAAGCCCTCGCGCGTGATGCGCGCCTGCTCATTCTCGACGAACCCACCGCCGTGCTCGCGCCCGCCGAAGCACGCGAGCTGCTGACCTGGGTGCGGCGCTTTGCCGATAACGGGCACGCCGTGGTGCTCATTACGCACAAGTTGCAGGACGCACTCAGTACGGCCGACGACATTACGGTGCTGCGCCGAGGACGCACGGTGTACACGGCTGCGTCGTCGGCCAGCACGACGGCCCAACTCACCGACGCCATGCTCGGCGATCATGCGGCCGCGGTCCATCGGGCGGGCGACAGCACATCGCCGACCGCATCGCCCACCGCATCGCCCACCGCATCGCCCACCGCATCGCACGCACCGTCGACCGCCGCCTCGCGCGCACGCGTCGTCCTGCGACTCGAGTACGCGAGCTGGCGCGACGAGCGTGGTGTGGAGCAACTGCGCCGCGCCTCACTGGTGGTGCACGCCGGCGAGATCGTCGGAGTAGCCGCCGTGGAAGGATCCGGCCAGCACGCGCTGCTGCGTCTCCTGGCCGGACGGCATGCGGCGCAGAGCGGAGTGGTGGAGCGTCCGACACGCGTGGGCTTCGTGCCCGAGGATCGTCATCGTGACGCCCTGCTGCTCGACGCGCCACTGTTCGAAAACCTCGCGCTGCGTGGAGCCGGTACGCGGACCGGGCGCATGCGCTGGGCCATCTGGCGTGCGCGCACCGCGGAACGCATGAACGCCTTTGACGTGCGCGCGGCGGGAAGCGATGTGATCGCACGCACGCTCTCGGGTGGCAATCAGCAGAAGTTTGTGCTTGGCCGGGAACTGGATGAGCAGCCCGAGGCGCTGATCGTCGAGAACCCGTCGCGTGGACTCGACATTCGCGCCACCGCCGCCGTGCAGGACGCCCTGCGCGCGGCGCGTGACGATGGCGCGGCGGTGCTGGTGTACAGCGGGGATCTCGATGAGGTGCTGGCGCTGGCTGATCGCGTGTATGTCATGCATGCCGGGCAGGTCGTACCCGTGTCCCATGATCGCGACGCGGTGGGGCGGGCCATGCTTGGTGTCACGGAGGCCCTCACATGATGTCGCGGCGCGCCGCCCAATGGCCCAGGCAGATCCGCGAGCCACTGCGCCAGGCCGGCATACTCCTTGGTGTGGCCGCCATCGCGCTGCTGATGCTGGTGGGCCTGCTGCTGCTCACCGGTCACGCGGTGGGGCCGGCCCTGTCAGCGCTGGTGCGCGGCGCCGTGGGCAGCAGTTACGCGTTCACGTCGGCCACGCTGGTGCGCATGGTGCCGCTTGGCTTTGCGGGGCTGGCCGTATCGCTGGCCTTTCGCGCGGGACTGCTCAACGTGGGCGCCGAAGGGCAGTTGCTCATGGGTGCGGCGGCAGCCACGGCGCTGTCACTGCCTCTGGCACATGTCAGTCCCTGGCTGGCCATTCCGCTCCTGCTCCTGTGCGGTGGTGTGGCCGGTGCAGGCTGGGCCGGTGTGGCCGCAGTGTTGCGCGCGCGCTTTGGTGTGCTGGAAGTCATCAGCACCATCATGCTCAACTTTCTCGCGCTCTACGTAACGGGCTATCTCGTGCGTGGCCCGCTGCAGGAACCCACGCGCATCAATCCGCAGTCGGACACGCTACCCTCGGCGCTGCAACTACCGGTGTTGCTGGACGGCACACGGCTGCACGCGGGTGTCCCGCTACTCGTGCTCGCTGCCGTGCTCATGTGGTGGTGGCTCAGCCACACCGCCAGCGGATTCCGCGTGCGTGCCGTTGGGGCGTCGCCCAGCGCGGCGCAGTCTGCCGGCGGCATCAATGTGTCGCGCACGGTCATGCTGGCTTTCCTTGGCAGTGGACTGCTGGCGGGACTTGGTGGGGCGGTGGAGTACCTCGGCATAACCTTCGCGCTCTACGAAAACTTCTCGCCCGGCTATGGCTACACCGCCATTGCCGTGGCGCTGCTGGCGCGCTTGCACCCGCTCGGTGTGCTGGTGTCGGCGCTCGTGTTCGGCGCACTCGATGCCGGCGCCAATGCCATGCAGCGTGACGCCGGCGTGCCCAACGTCGTGGTGTCGGTGGTTGTGGCGATGCTCATCCTGCTCATCGTCGCCGCCGATCGTTTTGTGGGGCAGTCCACCATCGCGCGCGGTACGTCGGGCCGCCCTGCCGAGTCGGGGACCTGATGATCGCACTGGCCCTTGATGTCGCGCCCGATGCCGGCGGCGCGTTTCTCGAAGCCACCGTGCGTACGGCCACGCCACTCGCGCTGGCGGCGCTTGGCGAGTGTGTGAGCGAAAAAGCCGGCGTCATCAACATCGGACTCGAAGGGTCCATCATTGCGGGTGCGCTGGGTGCCACGGTCGCCGCGGGATTGGTTGGCGTGGGTGGAGGCTTTGCGGCCGGCGCGCTCTGTGGTCTGCTGGTGGCAGCGCTTTTTGCCCTGTTCACGGTGGGGCTGCGCGCCGATCAGATCATCACCGGCACGGCCATCACGCTGTTTTCCCTCGGACTTACCGGCACGCTGTATCGCTCACTCTTTGGTGTGAGTGGTGTGGCACTGGCCACGCCCACCGCCGGCGTGGTGGCGCTGCCCGGCGTGTCGGCGCTTCCGCTCGTGGGCCGCGCGCTGTTTGCGCAGCCGCTCATTACCTATTTCACGTGGGGGATGGCGCCGCTGCTCGCATGGTGGATGGCGCGCACACATGCCGGGCTTGCTTTGCGCGCCATTGGCGAGGCGCCTGATGCCGCAATCACCGCTGGCATTCGCCCGCGGCGCTGGCAGGCGGCGGCGGTGCTCTTTGCCGGCGCCATGGCCGGACTGGCCGGCAGCACGCTCGTGCTGGCGCAGGCTGGCACCTTCGTGGAGAACATGTCCGCGGGTCGCGGTTTCATTGCCATCGCCATTGTGGTGCTGGGTCGCTGGCGACCCATTCCCGTGCTGGGGGCGGCCCTGCTCTTCGGCGCGGCCAACAGCCTGCAGACGCTGTTTCAATCCATGGGTTGGACGGGCGTGCCGTATCAGCTGTTCCTTGCGCTTCCCTATCTGCTCACGTTGGCCGTACTGGCCGGCGCCAGTGGACGGGCCGCGTCACCGGCGGCGCTGGGCAAACGCTAGTCGCCGCGCGTCACCGAAGCCTTGCCACAAAACACAATGGCCGGACACGTCATCTGACGTATCCGGCCCTTTCGTTTGGTGACGCGCGGCGGATCAGGCCGGCAGCGCGTCGAAGGGATCGTGTCCCTTGGGATGACGGTGCTTGTCGACCACACGGGTCAGCAAGCGCACCAGCTTGTCCCGAGCGCCTACCCAGGCCGTCTCGAGACGATCTGCCGCATGCGTCACAGCCACGGGATCACGGCCACTGAGGCGGGCCTCCAGGACGCACTGCTTGTCGGCGGCGCCGGACTTGTCGGCGTTGACGTCATGCAAGTGCACCTCCACGCGCGTCACGTAGGTACCGAATCGCGCGAGAGCCTCACGCAGGTCGTCTTCGACCTTGGTGAGAAAGTTGGGCGTCGTCTCGAGATTCTTGACCGTGTTCACCTGGATCAGCATGCCATGTCCTCCGGGTGGTGTCACGCCGCACCAATTGCCCGCACGACAGCGGGTCGTGTCAGCGCCGCGTAGTTTGAATGCACCGGGCGGGTCGGACTCGGCCCGCCGGTCAGACGTACTGCACTCTCGTCTTCCCTCCCCTACCCCCATGTGTGCACTTCAGGTCCGCCGGGCCCTTACCCGGCCGCTGGGCGCGCTACTGGCGTCCGCCTTCCCTATTCTCTCTCTCGACGCCCAGTCCGGGAAGCCCGTCACCGATGAAGCGGCAGTCATGGCCACCGCCCGTGCGCTGCAGGCCAAGGTGCTGTCCATCGACACGCATGTGGACATTTCGCCCGCCAATTTCACCGAAGCGGGCCCGAACTATACCAGCAAACTCCCACGCACCCAGGTCGACCTGGTAAAGATGGAGGAGGGGGGCCTGGCCGGGGCGTTTCTCATCGTGTACGTGGGGCAGACGGCCAATCTCAACGCCGACGGCTACGCCCGCGCTCACCAACAGGCCATCGAGAAATTCGAGGCCATTCACCGCCTCACCGAAAAGCTGGCGCCACAGCGCGCGGAAATTGCCTACACGGCCGCCGACGCGCGGCGCATCCACAAGGCGGGCAAGCGCGTGATCTTCATCGGCGTCGAGAACGGATTTCCGATTGGCAGCGACATCACCAACGTGAAGAAGTTCCACGATCTCGGTGGCCGCTACATGTCACTCGCCCACAACGGCCACTCGCAGCTCTCCGACAGCAACACCGGGGAACGCGATGGCGTGTGGCTGCACAACGGACTCTCGCCGCTTGGCCGTCAGGTCATCGCCGAGATGAACCGCCTGGGAATGATGATCGACGTCTCGCATCCGTCGAAGGCGAGCATGCTGCAGACGGTGGCGCTGAGCAAGGCGCCCATCATTGCCTCACACTCGGGTGCACGCGCGCTCTGCGGGCACAGCCGCAACATGGACGATGAGCAGCTCGACGCGCTCAAGAAGAACGGCGGCGTCATTCAACTCGTGGCGTTCAACAGCTACACCAAGTGCAACGCGCGTCGCGACGCCGAACGTGAGGCGGCCATTGCGGAGTTGCGCAAACAGTATAGCATCACCGCCACTTCACGTGTCGAGGTGCAGCGCGCGATTGAAGCCCTGCCCAACGACCGACGCAATGCGTTCCTGGCCGCGCAGGAAGACATCACGGCCCGCCGCTATCCCAGTGATCCGCCAGCCACGGTGAAGGACTTCGTGGATCACATCGATTACGTGGTGAAGCGCATTGGTATCGACCACGTCGGCATCAGCAGTGACTTCGACGGCGGCGGTGGCGTGGAGGGCTGGCGCAGTGCGAGCGAGACGGTGAATGTGACCGCCGAGCTCGTGCGCCGCGGCTACACGGAAGCCGAGATCGCCAAGATCTGGGGTGGCAATCTCCTGCGGGTCATGGAGCAGGTGGAGAAGGTCGCGGGGAAGTAAACCACCACCAAACTCGGAACCCGGAACATGAACCCAGAACCCGAAACTGATCAGTTTGGGGTTTTGAGTTCAGGTTCCGGGTCATGTGTTCGATTTGACTGAATGTCCCGATGGTTCCTACGGCCGGTATCGATCGGCCATCTGGCCAGTCGCCTCGTCGCGCACCACCGCCACCCACGGCGCGCGCGCGTCACGCCGCCGCGCCGTCCAGGTCAGCACGACTGGCTCATCGTTGCGCAGCGTGACCGTCTGCGTGGCCGGACCGCGCAAGGTGAGATTGTCGGCCTGCAATGTGACCTGACGGCTGCGTTGCGCGGCAGCGCCCGGTTCGGCGCGCAGCGTGAGCCGCAACGTGATCAGGCCGTTCGCTGATGTCGTATCAGTCAGGGTGAAGTGCTCGCTTGGCTGGACCCCGCTCATGAGGTCTTCCATGAGCCACAGCCAGCGATTGTTGGAGTGCACCCACACTTCCTTGTACACGTACATGTTCTGCGACGGCCAGTACGGCAGATCGCTCGTGCCGCGGCTCTGCATGCCCACTGGCAACGTACCCACCATGTCGCCCGAACTCACGCTGTACTGCTGCGCCCAGTCGTAGCCTTCGCCATACAGCGTGCTCTGCGAGAACGGATTGCGGCCCACCACCCACTCCGCCTGCCGCGTAGCCAATTCAAAGCCTGCCCGATCGCCGCGCACACGCGACGCCGCCGATAGCGCCTTGGCCTGTGAGAGCAGCACGCCGTAGTTGCCGCGTCGCTGGAACCACACGGGGAAGGTGCGCAAATACCAACCCTCTCCCATGGCCGTGCCGGCGCGCACCTGTTCGGCGTACTCGCTCTGCTTCTCCATATAGCGGCCGCCGGAGTCGGGCACCTGCACGCTGTCCACCACGCGATACACGTACGCCGGCAACACTTCGTACGGTGCCGTGTTCTGCGCGCTGCGCTTCTGGTACTCGGCATAGCGCACAATGGTGGCATACCAGTTCATCCACTCGCCGTGCTGCGGCAGCAGCGCCACCAGTTGCCCCAGCGCCACGATGGGCGCCTGATCGGCGGCGCGATGGAACTGATGAAAGATCGTGTCGCGATCGGGACCGGTGTAGAAAAAGCCCGACAGCGGCAACGTCGTGCCCACACGCGTGACCTGCTGCGACGCGGTTACCACCCGTGCCAATTCCACCGCCTTGTCGCGATAGCGCGCCTCGTTGGTGGCGCGCCAGAGCTCCAGCGACGCGGTGATGCCAATGGCCGCCAGCTCCATGCGCGACGCCGCAAAGGCCGGTGTGTGCCAGGTGCTCGGCCCCTCGATGCCCACGATGGCGTGATTCCAGTCGTCACGCGCAATGCGCAACGCTTCTGCGGCACGCGCCGGGTCACGGCCGCGGAGCACACGCGAGGCGATGGCACCCGCTGCTGCCGCGATGTAGTTGGCGTTGGGATTGTTCTTGGCTTCCACCAGCCGGTCGTCGGCATCGCCGGCGATGTTGTTGCTCCAGAAGTTGTGCGGTCCGAAGCCCACGCGATATCCGCCGTCGAAGCGCACACGCAACACCCAATCGAGGCCCCAGGTAGCTTCCTCGATGAGGCGCTCCACCAGCGCCTCACTGCCGCCCTGCGCGGCGAGTCGCTCGGCCAGCGCAAACATGGCGTATGCCCCCTCGCCGGTGTTGATGACCCCCTGCGACAGGTCGCCGGCATCGTGCCAACCGCCACTCATGGTGAGGCGCTGCGTACCAAGCGTGGCAAACCAGTCGAGATGATCGATGCCATGCACACCCGGTACGTCGAAGCCACAGCGATTGCCGTAGTAGAAGTTGAGCGACTTCCACACCGACGGATGCCATACTGTGTCATGAATGGCAAAGGGTCGTGTGAGCCCCTGACTCGTGCGCAGCACATAACGACCCGGCTCGCGCAGTTCACTGAAGTCGAGTTGTTGAAATGTGCCGGTGGGTGTGCGCAGCGTACGCACCGGCTTGCGCAGCACACTCTCGCCAAACGCATTGTCGCCCACGCGCACCACGTCGAAGGTGGAATCGCGGAGCGCCGAAGCCAGAGCCGACTTGTTGGACCGGGGCGCATAGCCACTGTGGCTGAAGGCCAGCTTGCCCGCGCCGATTTCCCAGCCCGTATGCACATCGGGGTCCACGCGCTGCAGCTCAATGGCGCCGATCTCGAAGGCCACGCGGTCATCGGGGGCCGCCAGCATCTTGTTGACGAAGTAACCGATCTCGAGCCGCGTGACCTTGTCCCGCGCCAGTGGATCGATCTCCCACATCACCGCCTGCCAGCCCGGTTTGGCCAGCGAAATCACGTGGGTGCCTTCGCGGTTGTAGCGATCGGGCACCTTGATGGCACCGTCGTTGTGCATGACGAGCTGCAGCGGCAACACCGGCATGCCGGTGAAGTCGGGCCGCAGCCAGATCACGAGACGGTTGTAGGCCGTCCAGTCTTCATTGGCCACGGCGCGGCGCAGATTCACCGCCGGCAAGCGTGGGCGCTCGGGCAGGTTGGGTGCGCGGTTGAGGCGCATGTCCACACGCAGCGCACGCATGTCGCCCAGCACCGGTGCCGGCAGCACCGTCAGCGTGCCGGCACCCGAGAGTGTCCAGGTGCCGGGTCGTGTGTGGTCGTCCAGCACGCGTCGTGCGAGGACGGGCTTGGCCAGCCAGCCGTGTTCGGCCGACTGCGTGAAATCGATGGGCAGCAGGGCGCGGCGCGGGGCCTGCGACTGGGCCGTGAGCGCAGGCGCGCAACACCCGAGTAGGCCAATTGCTGTGATGCTGGTTCTCAAGACAGATCGGAGCGCCGTATGCGATGCCCGCAGCCTGGCTTTGCGCCTACGCAAGAAATCCGTCCACTGGCAGTACACCGGAGATGCGTGCATGCAGGGCAAGCGCCTGGGAGTCTGAAAGCGTAGCGACAGCATCAGCCGCAAGTCGGCCACACTCACAAATCAGGACTTGGGTCTCCACCGACTGCGCCTCAATGGGAAGGCCCTTGTCAAGCAGCTCACGGACGCTTTCGGGTATCGAGTCCTGAACTCTGTCAGCCAAACGCTCTGCTTCGTCACGAAAGAATGCGGCGAAAAGTCTGGCTTCCGATCTGATCAGTGCCCGAAAGAATGTCTTGAACAACCTGCGAATCACTCGTCTATGCCCAACTTGGGTGACCGCGAGCTTGTCGGAGTCGATGACGAACCGTTTGGTCAAGCTCTGCATGAGCGACATCACACTCTTCATTTCTGGGGTGGGTCTGAGGTCCCAACCGTCGGCTTGGCTCCAAGACAGATTGTGTCCGTCGATCAGCAGTGTGATGAGCTGGCTGGTTCCGGACTGAATTAACTCACGATCTCGACGACTGTCCGCAAAGGCACCGAAACCAGACGCAACCAACATGAACGCCTCAACGGCCTCGGACGCCGGCATCGACAGCTCCAGTTGCCCAAGGCGACCGAGATCGATCAGCCCAGCCCGATAAAAATCGAACATATCGTGGACACTGTACGTGATCGCATCAGCTGCATCCATGATCGCCGCCTCAATGGACCGAGGGCCTCGCGTGCCGCTCCGAACACCCACCGCAAATGCGAACGCATCCTTGTCATCCAAGTAAGCTCCGTACTTGCGCTTGTCACCAAATTCGACCGGAATGTCGGAACTCAGCCAGGGATACTTCAGAACTCCTCGCAACACTCTCCGGCTCAATCGCAGCCCCCTGCCACCCGCACGATGACATGCCAAGCGCGTCAGAATCCGAAATGACTGCGCGTTGCCCTCGTAGCCATCCGGATCACGGAAAGGCGCCGAGGTCAACAACGTGTTGAGCTCACTTTCGGCAACGTGACCGAACGGTGGGTGACCGAGATCGTGTGCGAGCGCAGCTGCGGCCGCCGCCCAGGGAATGACTTCGTCGGAAGGTGCCCAACTCGGCCGGCTTTGAAGCAGTCTTTCGTTCGTTGCCATCCGAAGCGACAGCTGCTCAACCCGAATACTGTGTGTGTGGCGATCGTGACAAACAACGCCTTCTGTCGGGCTCAATACCTGCGTCACACCGCGCAGTCTTTCGAACTCGTCAGAGTAGAGGACGCGGTCCCGCTCTCTCTCGAATTGAGTTCGCTCATCTGCCGGTGCTCGATCTGCGTCGCCGCGATCGGCCGGGTCAGCTCTGTCTTCACCGGGCCACCAGCGCCAGCTGTCTTCACCCATCGCCAGCTATAGGCTCTTCGGTGCTCGATGCCACGCGCAACACGCGCATGTTTCTGTCCCACTTGAGGATGCGCTGGTCCATTAGGCTAAGCAAAGAGCGTACAAGATTTTCGCGAGACAGACCTGACCAGCCCTCAAAAGCCTGTGCTCCGGACCGAAGCTCAAGCTCAGTCCGCTTGAACACCTCGCTCATCGGAAGTGCCTGGTCCGGGTGATCCAGAAACCATGAATTGACCGCCTGCTCCATCGCCTTGCGGTAGCGCTCGTCTAGTTCTCGTGCTACGCTCGCCTGATGCTTGATCATGCTCCCTCCTTGACGAAGCTACGAACGTTTCTAAGGCCTCTGAGGTAGTTTACCCTGAAAGTCGGCTCTCTGCACCATCAAAAGAACGCAGGTTCTCGGTGTCTCGCGAGCCGGTGGGTTAACCCAGCAGCAACTCCAGCTCCGCCTTGCCGATGCCGCCCAGTCCCCCGCGATCCTCACTGAGAATGGCGTCGGCCAACGCCCGCTTGCTGGCCTGCAGCTCGAGAATCTTGGATTCGATGGTGTCACGCGCCACGACGCGCGTGGCCAGCACATGCCGGGTCTGACCGATGCGATGCGCACGGTCGATGGCCTGAGCCTCCACCGCCGGATTCCACCACGGGTCGAGCAGATACACGTACTCGGCGGCCGTGAGGTTGAGGCCGTGTCCACCGGCCTTGAGACTGATGAGAAACAGCGGGGGCCCGTCGGAAGACTGAAAGCGTTCCACGCGCGCCTGCCGGTCGCGCGTACGGCCGTCGAGGTACTCGTACGCGATGCCCAATGCATCAAGGCGCTGACGCAGCAGCGCCAGGAAGCTCGTGAACTGCGAAAACACGAGCGCCTTGTGTCCCTCAGCCGCGATTTCCTGCAACGCCGGAATGAGCGCATCGAGCTTGGCGGAGGGCAGCGACGCCCGCCGCGTATCCACCATGGACGGATGACAGGCCGCCTGTCTGAGGCGCAGCAACGCCTCGAGAATATGCATGCGCGACTTGGCCAGACCCGCCTTCTCCACCTGTTCGAAGACACTTTGCACGTAGCCGCGCCGCAGCTCCTCGTAGAACGCGCGCTGCTCCGGCTCGAGCTCCACCTCGAGTGTCTGCTCGGTACGCGCGGGCAGCTCGGTGGCCACCTGTCCCTTGGTACGCCGCAGAATCACGGGCCGCAGCGCACGCGACAGCACATCGTTGGGGGACTGCCCCGGCAGAGGCGGCAGCGCCGTCGTTTCCACCCCCAGCAGACGCGCCGCAGCAGAGAAGCGCGTGGACGCGCCCAGCATGCCAGGGTTCAGGAACTCGAAGAGACTCCAGAGCTCCTCGATGCGATTCTCGATGGGTGTACCCGTGAGCGCGAGCCGATGATCGGCCTGCAGCAAACGCGCCGCCTTGGCGGTGGCGGTTCCCGAATTCTTGATGGCCTGCGCCTCATCGAGCACGACATAGTCGAAACGTCGCGAGCCCAGGCGTTCGATGTCCCGCCGCAGGGTGCCGTAGGTGGTCACCACCACGTCGGCCCGCAGATCGTCGAGCGCATCGACGGCCCGTTCACCATGACTCAGGTCCACCACCTGCAACGCCGGGGTGAAGCGCGCGGCCTCCTGCACCCAGTTGAATACCAGCGAGCGCGGCACCACGAGCAGCGACATGCCCTTGCCTTCCACGCGACGCGCTTCGAGCATGGCGAGCACCTGCACCGTCTTGCCCAGGCCCATGTCGTCGGCCAGACAACCGCCCAGACCGAAGCGACGCAGGAACTCGAACCACGCGAGGCCGTCGCGCTGATAGCCGCGCAGCTCTCCCACAAAACCCTCGGGCACGGGCACGCTGCCTATCCGACGGAACTCCCGCAGTTGCTCGCGCGCGGCGAGAAGCTGCGCGTCGACGTCGACGTCGGGCAATTCATCCAGCAGCACGTCGAGCAATGCCAACTGCGACGGACGAAAACGCAGCGTGGTGCCACGACGTTCACCGATGGCCAGCAGGGCACGCAGTTCAGCCAGTTGCTCGTCGGGCAGGAAACCCACCGATCCATCGGGCAGCGTGATCTGCTCCTGGCCCTGATCCACGGCGGCCAGCACCTGCGTGAGCGGAACTTCCTGCTCCCCGTATCGCACGGCACCCGTGAGATCGAACCAATCGATGCCCGACGACACGTGCACCTCGAGCTTGCCGGGCGCCACGAACACCGCGCCCTCAGTCTCCACATGCCACCCTTCACGCACGAGCGTGGCAATGAGACGCGGCAGCGCATGCGCCTGCACCACCAGTCCCATGCGATTGTCGGCGAAGCTGTACATCTCCTGTGCACCCAGCGCCCGCAACCGGGTCATGGCATTGCGCTCGGCCGCCGTGCGACGACGGTACAGCGTGCGCGTGTTGCGATCGAAGGCCGTCGGTGCCGACGACTGCACATCCACGAGCGTGGTGCCGTAGCGGAAGTGCAGCGTGAGCCAGGACTGTGTGCGCTTGCCCAGGTCCGGCCCGCTGCTGATGGTCAGATGCGGCTGCGGCGCGGCGTCGGCTTCCGATTGCAGTTCGCCCGGCGGCAGCGAAAGACGCGGCGCCTGACGCAGCGCATGATACGCCGCGAGAAACGACGACGGATCGTCACCCAGCTCAAACTCACTCGCCTTCCACAGGCGTTGCACCAGCGGCCAGATCTGCTGCGCATCAAAACGCGCCAGCGTATCACCCAACACAATGAGGCCGTGTTCGGTGATCCAATCCGTGTCGGCCAATGGACGCGAGACGCCATCACGCTGCACGTCGCCCACCAGCACGTAGCGCTCCGGACTCGGCCGTTCGATACGCAGCGTTACGGTCCACGGTGCACCGTCATCCCAGCGCAACACACGCCGATCGAGCGAACGCCGATTGCTGCGCAACATGGCCCGACCCGTGTCACACATGCTGCGCAGTGTGGTCCCGTAGGCACGCGGACGCAGCAGAAATCCACCCGGCGGCATGCCGGTCACGCCCGTGGCCTCACTGCTGCCCAGCAGCATTTCCGCGATCTGTCGATCGATGGGGTCGTAGGCATTGACCCACGCGTCAGCCGAGAACGCAAAGGGCTTGGGCTCATCCCAGCTGCCATCACGGTCGCGACGCTGCGTGGCAATCTCCACACGCACACCGGGCTCGGCTTGCGGCTCCGTCAGGTGCAGCTGATAGATCAGCCGACGGTCGGCAGGCAGCGAGGGCGCCCGCGTAGGCGGACGCAGCTCGCTGCTGCCGGACTGCTGCTGGCGCGCCTGGGTTTCCTGGAGCGCCTGCAGCCATTCCCGATTCGGCGCATCACTCATGCCGAGACCGACCACGTGGGGACGTTCATGCACATCCCTGCAATGTAGCGGATTTTCTGCGCGTTACTTGAAGCGGATGCCGTTGGGGGCGATGGCACCCTTCGTCGGTACAAAGGGCTTGGGTGCCGGCTTTGTCGGTCCGCGGGCAGGACCACGGTTGGCGTTGGTAACGTCACGCCGGGTACCCTCTTCCCCGCTGGCCGACTGGGCGCGTCCGGTGCCGTTGCCACCGTCGCTGCGCATGCTGAGGGCGATGCGGTTACGAGGCAGATCGACGCTCTGCACGGTGACCTTGACCTTCTGCCCCACTTTCACGGCGTCGTTCGGGTCCTTCACGTAGCGATCGGCCAACTGACTGACATGTACCAGTCCGTCCTGGTGCACGCCGATGTCCACAAAGGCGCCGAAGGCCACGATGTTGGTGACGACACCTTCCAGCACCATGCCGGGCAGGAGATCACTGGGCTTCTGAATGTCGTCGCGGAATGCGGGCGGTTCGAACGCGGCACGTGGGTCGCGGCCCGGCTTCTTGAGTTCGGCCGCGATGTCCTGCAGCGTGGGCATGCCCACGTCGCCGCTGACGTAGCGCCGCAGGTCGATGCGATCCACCAGTGTGTCGTTACCCACGAGCTCACCCACCTGCACCCCGAGATCGGCTGCCATGCGCTCCACCAGCGCATAACGTTCCGGGTGCACGGCACTGGCATCGAGGGGGTGCGCACCGCCGCGCACACGAAGGAAGCCCGCCGCCTGCTCGAAGGCTTTGGCGCCCAAACGCGGCACCTCGGTGAGCTCCTTGCGCGACTTGAAGCCGCCGCGCGTGTCGCGCAGCGTCACGATGGCCTGTGCGAGACTCGGACCAATGCCAGCCACGTAGCCCAGCAGTGCGGCCGAGGCCGTGTTGACCTCCACGCCCACACGGTTCACGGCGCTTTCGACCGTGTCATCAAGGCGCTGCTTGAGCCGGGTCTGATTGACGTCATGCTGATACTGCCCCACACCGATGCTCTTGGGATCGATCTTCACGAGCTCGGCCAGCGGGTCCTGCAGGCGCCGGGCAATGCTCACCGCCCCACGCAGCGACACGTCGAGCTCAGGAAACTCCTGACGCGCCAGATCGCTGGCGCTGTACACCGACGCACCGGCTTCGTTCACCACCACGACCTGCGGACGTGGCGCGTCGAGTTCGCGCAGCGCCGCCTTGGTGAGTGTTTCCGTCTCACGGCTGGCCGTGCCGTTGCCGATGGCAATGAGTTCGGGGGTGAAACGCTGCACCATGGCGCGCACGGCGCCGGCAAAGCGGTCTTCCTGATGCAGATACAGCGTGTCGGTGTGCACCAGCGCGCCGGTAGCGCTTACCACTGCCACCTTGACGCCGGTTCGGAAGCCCGGGTCCAAACCAATCACCCGCTTTTCGCCGGCCGGTGACGCGAGCAACAACTGCTCGAGGTTGCGACCGAAGATGGTGATGGCTTCGTCGTCGGCGCGTGTCTTGAGCTCCACGCGCAGTTCCACCTCAATGGCCGGCGCCAAGAGACGCTTGTACGTGTCGGTGCACACCAGTGTGAGCTGCTGCACCGCCTTGCGACGACCGATGACCTCCTGCTGCAGGCGCGTGGTGATGTCTTCAACCGGCGCCTCAATGCGCCACAGCAGTTCACCTTCGGTTTCGCCGCGACGAATGGCCAGCATGCGATGACTGGGAATGGTGCCCAGCGACTCCGAGAACTCGAAGTAGTCCTTGAACTTCGACTCGTCGCTCTTCTTCTCGGCAATCACGCTGCTCTTCACCACGCCCTTGGCGCGCGTGACCTCACGCACCCAGCCGCGCACGACGGCGTCTTCGGCAATCTGCTCCGACAGGATGTCGCGGGCGCCCTGCAGCGCCGCCTCGGCGGTGGGCACTTCACTCGGCTTGCCGTCCACCTCGGGCAAAACAAACTCGGACGCCTTCGCCAGCGCAGCGGCATCGTCGAGTGATCCTTCCCACAGTACGTCGGCCAGGGGACCAAGTCCGCGCTCGCGCGCGATCATGGCACGCGTCCGCCGCTTGGGCTTGAAGGGCAGGTACAGGTCTTCAAGTGCCTGCTTGGTGTCAGCGGCCAGAATGGATGCCTTGAGTGCATCGTCGAGCTTGCCCTGCTCGTCGATACTCTTGAGGATCGCGGCGCGGCGGTCCTCCATCTCCGTCAGATACTCGGCGCGCTCACGCACATCGCGGAGCTGCACTTCGTCGAGGCCGCCCGTCATTTCCTTGCGGTAGCGGGCAATGAAGGGAAGCGTGGCTCCCTCGGCAAAGAGCGCGAGGGTGCGCTGAACCTGCTGCGGGTTCAGGGAGAGTTCCGTCGCCACGCGCGCGATGATGGCGGGGGCGAGGGTTTCAACGGTGGGTGCGGTCATGGCGCGGAGTCTATGCGGCCCGTGCGCCGTTGTGGAGGTCTTGCCTTTTGGCCGAGTACACCTCGGCCAAATCAGCGAAGTGCGACCTGTGTCACGCGCGCCGGAGTATGCCCCAGGAGAACTCGCGGCCCAGGTTGGCCGAGGCCGTGATCCACACGAGTGCAGCCGGCTCGATGAATCGTGCGCGCGTCAACGGGCCAAGTCTCACCGGCTCGAAGCCGATGTCTGTCGCGATGCGCGATACGACATCACACGCGGCGACATCATCACCGCACAACCAGAGCACCGAACGCGCGTCGCCGAAACGCGGATTGGCCATGACTTCCATGCCGATGCTGTTGAACGCCTTCACGACCTGCGCACCGGGCGCCCAGCGTGCCACTTGCTCCGCGCCGGAGTCGGTGGTGCCGTGCGTCAGCACCATGCCGGGACCAATGGGGTTGGTGGCGTCAATCAGCACCTTGCCCGCAAGGTCGCCTGCAGCGCGCAGCGTGGCTTCCGCGCCAGCCCACGCGCTGGTGAGCACCAGCACCTCACTGCGTGACGCGGCGTCGGCCAACGTGAGCACGGGACCCGGCGTGTCGGCGTGTTTCGGGTCTTCCGGTACGCGCACACCGTAGACCACGTCATGTCCGGCGTCGGCAAGACGACGACCAAGTGTGGTGCCGACGCGTCCGGCACCGAGAATGGCAATGCGCATCTATCGCCCCAGGGTTTCGATGACGAGCCGCGCCGCCGCGGCCCCGGAAAACTGCTGCTGACCAGTGATCAGGCGGCCGTCGCGCACCGCAAACGAACGAAAGCGCTGGTCCACCACAAAGTTCGTGCCTTCGATGTTGCGCGCTTCCGACTCAATCCAGAAGGGCTGGATACGCATGCCCACGAATGCGTCCGCATAGGATTCCTCACTGTCGGCAAAGCCGGTCCACGTCTTGCCGTGCACCATCAGCTCGCCGCTGGACAGCCGTGCCTCGAGCAGCAGACAGGTGGCATGACATACCAGCGCCGTCACCTTTCCGGCCTCGTAAAAGCGCGCCACCAGTGACTGCATGCCGGCATGACCGCGGAAGGTGATCATGGGCGACTGCCCGCCGACCACAAACAGTGCGTCGTACGCACCGACGTCCACATCGGCGATGGACGGCGTGCTGGCCAGCAGCGCGGCGTGGGTGGGCGACTTCTTGAAGCCGAGAGACAGAATGTCCTGCGCTGAGTAGCCGCTGGCGTCCTCCGGATCGGAGTAGGCGTCGGCCTGCAGAGCACCACCGCCCGGGCTCCGAATGTCCACCTGGTACCCCGCTTCGGTGAACTCCCAGTAGGGATGCGTCAGCTCGGCCCACCAGAAGCCCACCGGCCACTGGGTAACGGGCGAAACGGCGGCATTGGCTGCCACGATCAGAATGCGCTTGGGTTGCGCGGGGTTGGTGATGTTCGCATTGGCACTCACGAAACCGCTCCTGTTGAAAGTGACGGGAGCACGGTACGATTGCACAAACACCAGCGACAGTATGCACCTTTGGGGGTGATACTTACCATTCGGAGAGTGGACCATGCCCGAATTTCACTTCGAGGGCCACACCTTTCAGAGCCCGGTTGAACTGGCCCTGCATGCCATCGGTGGCAAGTGGAAGATGCCCATTCTCTGGCGTCTCAATCAGCGCGATTGGCGCTACAACGAACTGCACCGCGATCTCAAGCGCGTCTCACACAAGATGCTCACCCAGCAGTTGCGTGAACTCGAGGACGCCGGCCTGCTGACACGCACGGTGCACCCCGTGGTGCCACCGCACGTGGACTACGCCATCACCGACCTCGGCCGCACGGCGCTGCCTGCCATTGAAACCCTGCGCAGTTGGGGCGCGAGCTACCGGGCCGCCCGTGAGGCGGCCCGGCAACCAGACCCCGTGTCAGCGCGCTGACGGCGACGTGCCTGACGGCGACACGCCGGACGGCGCGTCACTCGAGATCTGCCCCGGCAACGCCTTGAGCGCCTTGATGGCCTCCTGAATGGCGGTCTGCAGCTCGCGGTCCACGCCCTTCACTTCATCGTTGGGTGAGTTCTTGACCCACACGTCGGGCGGCACACCGAGGTTTTCGAGATTGACGCCATAGTTTTTGGGCTTGGTGGGATCATACGTCACCACCAGTGAACCCGGTGTGCGAATGGTGCCACCGTTGATGAGCGTGTACGAGCCGGTGGCAATCACGGCCGCAGCCGTCGGGTTGCCGACGATCGTGCCGAGCCCAAGCTGACGGAACGCCATCGGCGTGACTTCGCTATCCGAGCCCGAACGCGCGTTGATCATCATGACCTTCGGGCCCGCGATGGCCTGACGCGGACGACGGCCCCAGGTGCGTGAGCCATTGCGGTTGTTCCAGAACTGATAGGGCTTGCGCTCGAGAATGTCGATCAGCTCCTGATCGATATTGCCGCCACCGTTGTAGCGGATATCGACGATGATGCCCTTCTTGTTGCTGTACTGATCGATCTCGTTGCGGAAGCGCGCCAGCGACGGCTGGTTCATGGAACGGATATGCACGTAGGCAATGTCGCCGTTGGTTTCCTTTTCCACCTGCGCGCGATTGTTGGCCACCCACTCCTCGTACTTGATATCCGTGAGCGAGGTAACGCTGGCAATGCGCACGGTGCGCGCGCCCTCACCGCTCGCGCTGCGCGCCAGGCGCACGGGGATGTACTCGTTCATCGCCGTGGCCATGAGTTGCTCGTAGTTCTCACCCGACTTGAGCTCCGTGCCGTTCACGGCCAACACGTACTCGCCCCTGGTGATGCCCAGCCACTCCTTGTCGGCGGGACCGTTCTTGTAGATATGCCCCACGCGATAGCGACCGCTGGCATCGGGCTCGAGCTCAAACCCCAGATGACGCGTGGTGTACACCGACGGCATGCGCCGCGATGGCGGACCATTCACACCGGTATGCGACGCGTTCAGCTCACCGATCATCTCGTTGGCCAGATCGTACACGTCCTCATTGGTGCCCACGTGCGCCAGCAGCGGCTTGTAGCGCGCCTTGATGGCGTTCCAGTCGCGGCCGTGCATCTTCTCGTCGTAGAAGCGGTACTTCATCACCCGCCACGACTCCTCGAACAGCTGCTCGCGCTCGGCGCGCTCATCGACGCGCACCGGGAAGCTGAAGTTCACCGGCTCCGCGCGCTGCGGTGTCGCCAGCACCAGCCGGCTGATCTCGAACCCACTGCCACCGTCCGCATCATCCCCACCACGTGCGGGACGACGGAAGAACACCGCACGCCGGTCATGCGTGGGCGTGAGCTGCGGATACACCCCACCCGCAATACGGCGGCGGTTCTGTCCGTCGACGCCAATGGCGAACAGCCCCACGTTCGGACTCTCCGCGTCCACGGCGGCGTTCTGTCCGCCGCCACCGAAGCCGCCGCCACCGCCGGCCGTGAAGTACACCGTGCGTCCGTCGCGCGACAGGAAAAATGCACCAACCGCCACCGAGCCGCGCGTGAGTTGCGTGGCACGGTCGGCAATGCCCTCGGCATCGATCGTTACCGTAAACGGCGCAGCCGCACCCGCATTGGTCGAGTCACCGCGCTCGCGCGCGGCAGGAGCGCCACCGCTGGTGCCGTTTCCACCCGCCCCGCTACCGGCCGAGCGCCGCTGCCGCTCGCGCACCAGGGGGTCGTTGGGGTCTTCGGTGAGACGCGCCAGCGGCACCACGAACAACTGCGACACCCCATTGTCTCGCGTCGACGTGAACACCACGTGCTTGCCATCCGGCGTGAGCACACCGTTGGTGTCGTTGAAGGGATTGCGCGTGACGTTCACCTCGCGGCGATTGCGCACGTCGAACACGAACACGTCGGCGTTCTGGTCGTCGTCACGTTTGGTGTAGGTGAGCCAGTTGCCGTCGGCACTGTACTGCCCGATGGTGAACCCGCCCGCCTGATTGAACGCCAGTTCACGCGGCGCACCGCCTGCCACGTCCACTTCCCACAGACGATTTGCACCCGTGTACGCCAGCTTGCGCGACGACGGCGCCCAGGTGAGATCGCCCTTGATCGACTCCTGTGTGGTGAGCTTGCGGCGCTGTGCGCTGGCCAGGTCGTACACCCACACCTCCTCCTCGCCCGACTCGTCGCTCACGTACGCAATGCTGCGGCCATCAGGCGACCAGCTCTGATAGCGCTCACGCCACGGTGACGACGTGACCGCCGTGCGCTCGCCCACCCCGGCCTCGCTGGGCACGATCACGATCTCGCCGTGAAAATCCACCGCCACCTGATTGCCATCGGGTGACGGAGCGAAACCATCCGCGCGGTTGCTGGTGGTGAGCAGCGAGATGGCGTTCTCCTTCGGATCGGCGGCCAGACGCAACGCGAGTTTGCGCGGCGTGCCCCCTGGCACATCGAGCGTCCAGAGTTCGAAGTCGTTCTCGTAGATGATGCGCTTGCCGTCCGGCGAGATGGCGGGGAACTGCACGCCATCCTCCTTGTGCCGCGTGACCTGCTGCGGCGCGCCACCGCTGGGCGCGATGCGCCAGAGGTTGAAGATGCCGTCACGCTCCGACGCGAAGTAGATCTGGCCATCGGCGCCCCACATGGGGTGCACATCATGCGTGAACGACTGGAACTGCTTGAGTTCCGTATCGGTCAGCTCGGTGATCTGGCCCGTGCGCAGGTCCTGCACCGCAATGTCGGCGTTACTGTTGCCGCGATATCCCTTGCGCCAGTAGCTCGGCAGCGAGCGGTTGAACGCCACCAGCGTAGCGTCCTGTTTGATCATGCCACTGCGTCCAATGTCCATGGCCATTGGACGCGGCTGGGTGCCGTCGAGTGGCAAACGATAGAGCGGCGAGCCCCAGGCCGCGACGCCGCGATTGCTGCTCATCACGATCTCGCGCCCGTCCGGCGTCCAGTAGAGCGCCTGATCGTCGCCACTGTACCAGGTCAGTTGCCGCGGCTCACCCCCACCCACCGGCACGACATACACGTCGTTGTTGCCCATGCGATTGCTGGTGAACGCAATCCAGCGACCGTCGGGCGAGAACCGTGGCATGAAGTCACGGGCCACATGCGCCGTCAGGCGACGCGGGTTGCTGCCATCGGCATTGGCCACCCAGATGTCGTCGTGCCAGGTGAAGGCAATGGTGCCGTCGTTGGCCACGTGCGCGTAGCGCGCAAAGCGAACCGGGGTGTCGGCACTGTTGCGTGAAGATTGCGCGTCGAGTGCGCCGGGGGCTGGGAGAACGGCCAGCGCGGCCAACGCGAGTGACAGTGCGCGGGTCGAACAGGGGAAACGCATGATGGCTCCGCGGTGAGGGAATTCGCACCGCTATTGTGCGCTCCATGGCGCACGGAGGCCAGTGTGCGGATTCCGGCTGCTACTCGCAGCCCGCGACCGCACTCTCCCAGAGCACCCGCCACCGTCCATCCGATCGCGCGAGGACGGCCGCGCCCAGCGCCACCCCGTCATCGCGTCCGAACAGCACACGCAGTTGGTCAGACGCGGCATTGCGGAATGCCAGCAGCGGTTCGGCCACCACCAGCTCATCCTCGGCACCCGCCGCGCGTTCGTGCCATCCCACCGTCCATTGCCGCGCATCGCGGGTGGGCATGTCCACAATCATCACCAGACGCTCTTCCTGCGGATTGTCTTCCTGATTGATGCGCCGCACCAGCGTCGCGACCGCCAGACTGCTGTCACTGCCCGAGGACCGCCACGCGCGCAGCACCACAAAGGGACGACCGCGGAACGTGGCATTGGTATCGTCCGGCAGGCCGGAGGCCAGGCGGGCCAGCGCCGCCGCGAAGACGGCCGAGTCGCGACTTGCCAGCCCTTCAATGGAATCGAGGGGAATGGGCCGCACCTGACCACGCCGAAAGGCCGCTGTCCAAGGCAGAATGGCGCCGGTATCGATACGCACACGAGCCACCGGCCACGCAGTGCAGCCCTCCGGCTGCACTGACGGCGGCTCCACCACCACATGTCCGGCAAACACCTGCCCGGAGCGCGTGAACAAGTCCAAGGCCCCGTCAGCCACCATGGCGGTCACACCCGTCGTGTCACTTACCGTCAGCTCGGTGGCCTCCGGAAGCAGAAACGACCCGGTGGCAAAGCCGCCGTCGACCGTGGGCAAAACCAGATAGGGCCCCGCCCCCGCGTCCCAGCCACTCGACGTCGGCCGTGCCTCACCCGAACCGGTGTCTCCGCCTGCCGGCACGGAGACCAGGGAGTCGGTGCGCGACACCGGCGGTGTGTCCGTGCACGCCGTGATGGCGACGGCAAGCCACAGTCCGCAGCACAGGGTCAGCGCGCCGCGGCGGTGTACGAGGCGCTGTACCAGGCGGCGGTGGACACGGGAGGTCATGCGGACGGTCATCGCAGAAGTATGTCATGCAACGTACTGGACAGCGACTCTGCCACTCCTGACAATTCCCGCCATGGCTGACGCTCCCCACCCCGCTTCGCGCGCGCCCAAGCCCGCTGCGCCCCTGCCCTGGACCCGGCGAGTCGCACTGGCGCTGGGGCTGCATCGTCCCGAATTGCGCGCCTGGTCCATGTATGACTGGGCTGTATCCGCCATGCAGACGGTCATCATGACGGCGGTCTTCCCCATCTACTTCATCTCGGTGGCCGGCGCCGATCGCCCGCCCGAGCAGGCCACCCAGGCGCTGGCCAACGCCAACACGCTCGCCGCGGTGGTGATTGCGGTGCTGAGCCCCATTCTGGGGGCCATGGCCGACTTCCGCGCGGCCAAGAAGCGCTTTCTTGCGGTCTTCATGCTCATCGGTGTGTTCAGCACGGCGGGCATGTACTTCATTCAGCATGGCGACCTGCTGCTGGCCGCCACTCTCTTTGTGCTCGCCCTCGCGGGCGCGACGGGCAGCATGACGTTCTACGAGTCGCTGCTGCCGCACATTGCCGACGAACACGAAATCGATCGGGTCTCCACCGCAGCCTACGCCATGGGCTACATCGGCGGCGGCGTGCTGCTCGCGCTCAATCTGGCCTGGATCAGCAACCCGGGTCTCATCGGCTTGCCATCGGGCGACGATCTGCCGCGTGCACAGGCGACACTACCGGCGCGTCTCGCCTTCGTCTCGGTGGGCGTGTGGTGGCTGCTCTTCAGCATCCCCATGTTCCGTGGCGTGCCCGAGCCCGCGCGAACGCTGGAGTCGGATGAACAGGCCGGTGAAAGCGCGCTGCGCGTGGCCTTCGCACGACTTGGCGAAACGCTGCGCGAGATGCGGCACTACAAGCAGGCCTTTCTCGCCATGCTGGCCTTCACCATCTACAACGATGGCATTCAGACCATCATCAAGATGGCCACGGCCTTCGGCACGGAAATCGGCATTGCGCGCAGTGATCTGATCACGGCCATTCTCATCGTGCAGTTCGTGGGCATTCCCTGCGCGTTCCTCTTCGGCAGTCTGGCCGGTCGCCTCGGGACCAAGCGCTCCATTCTGCTGGGCCTCGCCGTCTACACCGGCATCTGCATCTTCGCCTACGGCATCAACTCGGCGCGGGAGTTCTACATCCTCGCCATTCTCGTGGGCACCGTGCAGGGCGGCACGCAGGCACTCAGCCGCTCGCTGTTTGCCAGCATGGTGCCCAAGCACAAGAGCGGCGAGTTCTTCGGCTTCTACAGCGTCTTCGAAAAGTTCGGGGGCATTCTGGGTCCGCTGGTCTTCAGCATCGCCATTGGTCAGACAGGGAGCAGTCGTGGTGCCATTCTCTGGGTCATCGCTTTCTTCGTGGTGGGCGGCGCCCTGCTGACGCGGGTGAATATCCCGGAAGGCGAACGCATGGCCCGCGAAGCCGACGCGCGCACGCGCCGCGCCTGAGACAGCGGCGCGCCCATGCTGTATGCGCTATTCAAACCCGTGGTGGGCGTGGCGCTGCGCTGGTACTATCGCAGCATCACCATCACGGGGCTCGAACGCATTCCGCCATCGGGGCCGGTGTTTCTCGCGGTCAATCACCCCAATGCGCTCGTGGACGCACTCGTGGTGGGGCATGTCGTGCCACGCCGCGTGCGCTTCACGGCCAAGGCCACGATCTTTGCCAATCCCCTGGCCGCTTGGCTGCTGACACGCGTGGGGGTCGTGCCGCTGCGCCGCAGTCACGACGAATCCGCCACTGGCAGCGCCCCCGATCCGACGCGCAACGCGGCGGCCTTCGACGCGGTGGCCGAGGCGCTGAGCGCGCAGGCAGCCATCGTGATCTTTCCCGAAGGCAAGAGTCACGACGACCCGCATCTGGCCCCGCTGCGCACGGGTCTGGCCCGCATGGTGTGGCACGCCGCCGACACACGCGATGTGCACAACATCCGCATCGTACCCATGGGCCTGCTGTTCGAAGAAAAGGAGCGTCCGCGCTCGCGCATTCTCGTGCGCGTGGGCGAGCCCATGGCCATCGACGCGGTGCGGCAGCAAGGCGCCACCGTATCGTCGCTCACGCGGCGCGTGAGTGATGCCCTCGCGGCCGTCACGCTCAACTTCGACACGGCCGAGGACGCCGAACGGCTGCAGACCGTGGGGCGCACGCTGGCAGCCTTGCTCGAACCCCTGCGTGCTGTGGGCGACGACACCACGCCATTGGCCGACGTGCTGCGTGTGGTGCAGCGGCTCGATCGCGCACAGCAGGCCCTACGCGAGCGGCACGATCCGGCCCTCGACGCGCGCGCTCGGCAATTCGAACAGCAGGTGCGCGCCTTCCGCACCACGCTCGACACTCATCAGCTCGATGCGCACGACGTGGCCATTGATCTTGGCGCCACTCCGGGTGCGCGCTTTGCGCTGCGTGAGGCCCTGCTGGCCGCGCTGCTGGCGCCCATCGGACTCTGGGGACGCATCACGCACGCCGTGCCCATTCAGATTGCGCGCGCGATGGCCCTGCGCAACGTGCGCTCGCGCGACGAACCCGCCATGCGCACGCTCGTGCTGGGTCTCGTGCTGGTGCTGAGCGCCTATGCGGCGCAAACCACACTCGTTGCCTGGCTGGTCGGTCCGTGGTGGGCACTCGGCTTCTTTGCGTCGCTCGTGCCGTCGGCCAGCAGCGATTTGCGCTACGGCGATCGCACGCGCCGTGCGCGCGCGCGGGCCCGCGCGTATTTCACCTTTCGCCGCAATCCCGCGCTGCAGCAGCGCCTGCTCGCCGACGCCGAGGCCATTCGGCGCGAAGCGGGAGAACTGGAGCGGCTCGTCAACACTTGATCCACGCGCGCTACTCGCCCGTCACGACAATTCGATCATCAGCGGGCGGATACACCGGCCCACCCAAGTCCCAGTGCCAGGCGTCGCGCCTCACCCCGCTGCGCGGATCCTTGAGCGGCTTGAATTGCAGGCGCGACGCACGCAGTCCGCAGGCCTCACCAAAGGCTTCGAGCCGAACCCGATCGGTGCTCACCAGATGCACCAGCGGCTCCCCCAGCCACACATGACGGTGCAGCCAGAGCCCGCCGTCCATGGCGTGAATCATGCCCTCGCGGCGTTTGATGAACTCGCGGCACCCGCTCACAAACACCAACTCCCGCAGACGCGCAGCGCGTCGGCGGGAGTCGGGGTCCTGCGCGATGGGGGGGAGGGAGGCGTCTCGCGCTGGCGTCGTCATGGAACCCGGGTCGGGCCCCGTCTTACTGGCACTCGATCACCCCTTCGCGGGTGGCCGGGGCAACGGGGGCTGCCTGACCGTAGAACACGGAGCACACCAAGGGAAGCGCCGAGGGGTGCGTGGCCGTGGCCGACCAGCCCCGGGCGTCACCGGACACGATGTTGATGTTCACGCCCTTCGATGAGTTGAAGCTCAGGCCGGCCAGGTTGTTGGAATACTGCTCGTTGTAGTAGAAGTAGTCTTCCTGCTGACTGGCCACATTCTTGAGGTCCGACTTGATGGACGCCGCGTAGGCCCGGCCCTTTGACTCCTGGAACTTGGGCACGGCGATGGCCGCCAGAATGCCAATGATCACGACAACGATGAGCAGCTCGATGAGCGTGAAGCCCTGCCGCGATGTGGTGGCACGCATGCGCTGTCCTCTGGAGCGGTACCCAGCCGTCATGGCCGGGGGTGATTCTGACCTGGCAGGCCCGGACGGACCTGCGAACGTCTTGCCCTAGCGCAAACCGGATGCCGCATCCTGCGAATTCGCCAAAGCATGAATTGGCAATCACTTACTGAGTTTTTACGGCCCGGAATGACTCGACGCGTCCTTGCAGGCCCCGACGTTTGCTGCAAAGTGCAACACCGGGACCTACGCGAATGCAGGCAAGGACTTACGAGGCCTCAGGACTTGGCCGCCACCCAGTCCGGCCCGATGCCCATCTCCACCAGCAGGGGCACGTTGAGACTGGCCGCGCCCTCCATTTCCCGCTTCACCAGACCGCGGAGCGCCGTCTCCTCGTCGGGCGGCAGTTCGAACACCAGTTCGTCGTGCACCTGGAGCAGCATGCGGGAAGCCAGACCCTCGGCACTCAATGCCCGATGGACCCGGATCATGGCAATCTTGATGAGGTCGGCCGCTGAGCCCTGAATGGGGGCGTTGGCCGCCACCCGCTCGCCGAAGGCGCGGATGTTGAAGTTCCGCTCCTTGAGCTCGGGGATATAGCGCCGCCGCTTGAACAGCGTCTCCACGTAGCCGCGTGCCCGCGCGTCCACCACACACTGCTCGAGAAAGGCCTTCACGCCCGCAAAGCGCTCGAAATAGGTCTCGATGAAGGCCTTGGCCTCAGCGTGCGTGATCTTGAGCTGCCGCGAGAGCGCGTGCGCGCCCTGTCCGTAAATGGTGGCGAAGTTGATGGTCTTCGCACGCGCACGCATGTCGCTCGTGACGTCGGCCAGGTCCACGCCAAAAATGATGGCCGCGGTCTGCTTGTGAATGTCACCGCCCGCCTTGAACGCGCTCACGAAGGCCGGGTCATCACTCAGGTGTGCCAGGAGCCGCAGTTCGATTTGTGAGTAGTCCGCACTCAGCAAACGCCATCCGCTGCGCGGCACAAAACCGCGACGGATTTCGCGGCCCAGCTCACGACGGATGGGAATGTTCTGCAGGTTGGGGTCGGCACTCGACAGACGCCCCGTGGCCGCCACCGTCTGGTTGTACGACGTGTGCAGACGGTGATCCCGCGGATGCACCAGGCGCGGCAACGAATCGATGTACGTGCCTTCGAGCTTGAAGATCTCGCGGTACTCCATGAGCAGCGTGGGCAGCGTGTGCCCCTCTTCGGCGAGCTCCTGCAACACGCTGGCATCGGTGCTGGGTCCGGTGGCGGTCTTCTTCTTGACCGGCAAGCCCAGCTCCTCGAACAGCACGACACGAAGCTGCGGATTGGAGTTGATGTTGAACTCGTGACCCGCTTCGGCGTAGATGGCCTGCTCCACCTTCTCACGTTCCGCCTGGAAACGCGTCTTGAGTGAGGCAAACCACGCGAGATCGATGGCCACACCGTCCCACTCCATGTCGGCCAGCACTTCCACCAGCGGCACCTCGATGTCCTGCATCAGCGCCAGCACTTCGTGCGCGGCCAACTGCGGCTCGAGATGCGCCCGCAAACGCATGGTGATGTCCACGTCTTCACAGCTGTAGTCACGCGCGGCATCCACCGGCACCACATCGAAGGGCAACTGCGTCTTGCCCTTGCCACAGAGCTGCTCGTACGAGGTCATGCTGTGGCCGAGATGCTCAAAGGCCAGCATGTCGAGTCCATGCGAGCGCCGACCCGGATCAAGCACATAGCTCGCCAGCATGGTGTCGAATGCCAGACCCGCAAGACGCACACCGGCCCCGCGCAGCACGAGCATGTCGTACTTGGCATTCTGCGCGATCTTGGGCACACTCGCGTCTTCCAGCATGTCGCGCAGTGGCGCCATGGCTTCGCTGCCGAAGGCCGGCAGGTTGACCGGTTCCGGCGCGCCCGCGTTGATGCGCGCGCCGGCAATGCCGGTTTCGCCCGAGAGCAGTGCGAGATTGCCACCGCCGTCCTCACGGCGATGCGCAAACGGCAGGTAGTAGGCCTCGCCCGGTGCCACCGCGATGGACAGGCCCACCAACTTGGCGCGCATGGCGTCCACCGCAATGGGCGCGTCGGCATCCGTCACGGTTTCCGTGTCGATGGCGATGTACGGCACTTCGCGCACGCGCGTGAGCAGCGTATGCAGTGCCTCGAGGGTGTCCACCGTGTGGTACTGCGCATCGGCCAGCACCGACACGCCGCTGTCGCTCGCTCGCACCGGCAGCGACGGGCGCGTGCCGGCCGCTGCGGCCTCGGCGATGGCCGAGGCGGCCGCCGCACTCAGCATGTGCCCCGCGTTTTCCGGCGTGAGCGGCGTCTTGCCACCCGCCGACACCGCTGGTGCATCACTCACGTCTTTCAGCAGCGACGTGAATTCAAGCTCCATGTACAGGCGCTTGAGTGCCGATGCATCGGGCGCGTGCATACGCAGCGCGTCGGCATCGAGGGTCAGCGGCACGTCGGTGCGAATGGTCACCAGCGTCTTCGACAGCCGCGCCTCGGCCTCGTACTGCTGCAGCGCCTCGCGCGGACGCTTCTTGGTGATCTCGCCAACGTGCGCGATGATGTTCTCGAGCGGTCCGTACTGGGTGATGAGCTCGATGGCGCCCTTCTCACCAATGCCCTTCACGCCAGGCACGTTGTCGCTGCTGTCACCGACCAGGGCCAGGTAATCAATGACACGCTCCGGCGGCACGCCCAGTCGGTCGTTGGCATTCTCCATGCCCACCCACTGCTCGTCCACGCTGGCGGGTCCGCCGCGGCCCGGATTGAGCAGCCACACACCGGGGCGCACGAGCTGCTGGAAATCCTTGTCGCCCGACACCACGACCACATTGTAGCCCTGCTCCACACCCAGACGGGCCATCGTGCCGATGACATCGTCCGCCTCGAAGCCCTCGGCCGTGAGTACGGGAATGCCGTAGGCCTCGAGCAATTGCAGCGTGCGCTGCAAGCCCTGATCGAAGTCGGCCTGGAGATCGTCGGCCAGCTTTTCGCGCGTGGCCTTGTAGTCGGGATACAGCTCGTCGCGGAACGTGGCACCCGAGTCATGCACCCACGCCAGATACTCCGGCTTGTGGGTGGCCAGCAGGCGCTTCAGAAAGTTCGCAATGCCCCAGGCAATCGAGCTGTTCTCACCACGACTGGTACTGAGCGGCCGCTGCAGCAGGGCAAAGAACGCGCGATAGATCAGCGCGTACCCGTCGACCAGAAAGAGTCGCGGCGCGGTGGGACGCGTGACCTCAGCCATGTCGCGTCCCTCCGCTCACGACCCGCGCGAACAACTCAGCGCGGCTGCATGGACTGCTTGCGGCGAATGGCGGCGTCGAGATCCACGCGTCCCTGCGCAGAAAGGCGCCAGCGGCCGAAGCCGGTCTGGTCCACGAAGACAAGCTGCGTGCGCAGCTCGCGATATTCCCAGATCTGCTGGCGGACGCGCGCATTGGGATCGATCAGGCCGGTGTCGGTGATGTTGTCCGGATCACCCAACGCCACGAAGGCGATGCCGCGATCGGACTGCCAACCAACCTGCGCATCATCACGATAGCGGGCGTTGGCGGTGCGGATGCGTGCAAAGTAATCGCGCAATCCTTCGTGTTCAGCCGTGGCCGGCACGGGGTCCGTTTCCTTGAGGAAACGGGTCCACGCGTCGGCACGCTGGGCCGGGCCCGCATTCTGCAGCTCACGCACCCGCTCGGGCGCGGCGAAATACCGCAGGTAGCCGAGCATTTCTTCGAAGGTGGCAATGGGCAGGTCATCGCCCAGACTCACCAGCACGCGCGTGCGCGACGTGTCGCGGCCACCCTGCGGTACCACCTCCACCCGGTTGATGCCGATGCCCATGCGCGAGACCGGGACACCCACCGTGACACTGCGGCCGGCGCCACGCTGCGGCAGCGTCACCGTGCTGTCCCAGAGCACCACATCGGCGTCATCGCGCACACGAACCCCCACCACTTCGGGCAGGTTGGCGCCTACCGCATCGACATACACGGGCAGGAGCGAATCCACACCAAACACAACCGTGGCGCGCGGCCTCGCCAGGAGACGCGGCAGCGAGTCCACGCTCTGACGCGGAATGACTTCATACACCGGGACCGGACTGCCCAGGGCCGTTGCCGAGAGGCGCGGCACGTCGAGCGTCACTTCCTCCGACGAGGACCGGATGCTGCCCCCGTCCCGAAGGGCGATGGCCAGGGTGTAGCGACCTGGTGCCAGGCGCAGGAACTGCTGCCAGATGATGCTCTCGTCGGTGCGCGTCGTTTCGCGGAAGGTCGGGACCCGTACCTGCTCAACCGACTCCACACTGCGCACCACCGTCTGTCCCTGCCGGATTTCCACACGGGCCGTGTACGACGCCGCATATCGGTCGCCTTCACGGGAGAAACCGAGCACACGTGATGGCAATGAGAGCGCCAGCAGGGTCAGCGTGGTGTCCGGCGACGGCGCGCGAAGAAACGACACCGAGGCTGTGAATGGGACGGTCCCCCCACTCGAGACCAGACCCAGCGACCGGTACAGGCGCTGCATATCCGCCGCGGTCGTGGTCACTACGCCGCCCGCAGGTCCGCCCCCCGGCGGCGCTCCGCCTGGGGGCGCGCCACCCGGTGGCCCGGGTGCCGGTCTGGAACCGGCGCAGGCCGTGAGCAGAGCCGCGACGCCAACACGGACGCAGGCTCGGAAAGTCAGGGCACGAGTTGTCACGGTCTGCATTGCTACCATCTCGGACAGTGGAAGGTCCCGCAACTTTACCTTGCTGGCGTTGCGTGTCGGCGTTACGTTCGCCCCGTGGCTATCGAGACGCTAGTCGGAACGACATTGGCCGGGTATACGGTTCGCGGAAAAGTCGGCGAGGGTGGAACCTCGACGGTGTTTCGTGCCGATCATCCCAAGCATGGCACGGTGGCATTGAAGGTGTTGCGCGAAAAGCTGCAACACGACAAGACCGCAGTGCAGCGCTTCCTCCGGGAGGCGCAGTTTGGCGCACGGGTAGAACACCCCAACATCGTGCGCACCCTCGATTACGGGCAGTCCGAGAGCGAGCGCTACTATCTGGCCATCGAGTGGGCCAGCGGCGAAATCCTCGACAAGTACGCCGACAAGAATGGCCCGCTTCCCATCCGGGACGTGACCGCCATCCTCTCGCAGATCTGCAGCGCCGTGCAGGCCGCGCACGACGAGGGCATCGTGCACCGCGACCTCAAGCCGGAGAACGTCATGTACGATCCGGCTACCAAGCAGGTCAAGCTGCTCGACTTCGGCATTGCCGCGGATACCGACGCCGCTCCCGACCAGCGCCTCACACGAGCCGGGTTCTTCGTCGGCACGCTCATGTACGTGGCCCCCGAAGCGCTCTCGGGTGAACTGGTCGGCCCCGCCGCCGACCAGTACTCGCTGGCCACCATCGCGTACTACCTGCTCTCGGGCTGTCTGCCCTATACCGGCAAGTCCCCACGCGAGCTCTTTTCCCAGCTGCTAACGCAGCCGCCGGTGGCGCTCAACAAGGCCAAGGCCGGTCTCGTCTTCCCCGCCGGCCTCGAAGCGGTGATCATGAAGGCACTCTCCAAGGTGCCCGCTGATCGGTATCCCTCGGTGAAGGCGTTCTCCGACGCGCTCACCGAGGCCGCCAATGCGCCGGCGGTCGCCTCGGGCAGCTCGGCTGCCATCGCCGGCGACGGTGGCAAGGACAAGGGCGGACTCTTCGGCAAGGTGAAGGGGCTCTTCGGTCGAGGCTAACCGGGCGCCGGCCCCTGGCTCCCCTCTCGTCGTGACCACGTCTCCCCATGTACGACTCGTCGCCCTGCTGGCCGAACGCTCGGCCAAGCGGGGCGATTTTGTGCTCGCCTCCGGACGCCGCTCCTCCCTGTACGTGGATTGCCGGCTGACCACCATGCATCCCGAAGGCCAGCTGCTCATTGGCCGAGCTGGCCTGGCCGCCCTGCGCGCGAGCCCCTGGAACGTGGACGCCGTAGGTGGCCTGACCCTGGGCGCCGACCCCATCGCCTATGCCATCGCCCACGCGAGTGCGATCGAAGCCGAACGATTGGCTGGCGCACCCGGTCCCGAAATGGTTCGGGCCTTTACCGTGCGCAAGGAGGCCAAGCAGCACGGCACTGGCAAGCTCATCGAGGGGGCCTTCTTGCCGGGTGACCGGGTGGCCATCGTTGAGGATGTGATCACCACCGGCGGGTCCGCGCTCAAGGCCGTGGAAGCCGTCCGGGCGGCCGGCGGCATCGTGACGGGGGTACTGGCCCTCGTGGACCGCGAAGAAGGCGGCAGAGAGGCTCTGGAGGCCGCAGGGCTGGAAGTCCTGAGCCTGGTCCGCGCGTCGGAGCTGCTGCCGCTCCTGCCGCCAGCCTGACGGCCAGGCCGCGCGGCAGACCGGCGCAGAATTGCGCCGAGCCGGGTTGGGGCGTCCTTGAAGGCCATGACTGCCCCAGCCCTGACTCCCCGCCACGTGCCCGCGCTGCTCAACGAGGAGCGCGCCAAAGACCTGCGCACCTTTGCGGTTGCCGCGAGGCGCCGATTCTGGAGCACCATCATCGTGGCCGGCGTACTGGTGGCCGGCCTGCAGTTGGGCCTGGCCCAGGTGCCTGCCCTGCTCGTGGTGTCCATGTTCGCCGCCGCGCTATTGCTCAATGCGGGGCTGGCCGCCCTTGGACGACAGGCGAGCTGGTATCGCCGCTGGTTCAAGTACGTCTTTGCCGTTTTTGACACGCTGCTGATCAGCGTGGTGGTGGGCGTGTTCGGCTCTCCGGTGCTGGCGCTGCTCTACGTGCTGGCCATTGTGCCCTACTCCTTCGATCGCGGGCCGGCGCTGGGCTATATCACGACCGGTTCGTCGGTACTTGGGTATCTGGGTGCGAGTTGGGTATACCAATTCAACCAGCCGGGCGAGGCCGCGCCCTGGGCGCAGGTGTGGTTGGCCGCCGGTCTCCTGGTCGTGGTGTCGCACCAGGTCATTCAAATGCCCTCGCGGCTCATTGCCCGCATTCGCCGTACGCGCGAGCGCGTGGCGCAGGTGGAACGCGGGGACCTCTCCGCCCGCGCCGACGCCCGGCACGCGGACGAGTTGGGATTTCTCGAGGGCAGTCTGAACGGCATGCTCGATGAACTGGAGTGGCTCATCGACACGGTGCAGCAGGAAGCCGATGAACTCGCCGCCGTGGCCTCGCAGGTGCACGCGGCCAGTGAATCGCTGGGCTTTCGTGCGAGTGACGTGAGCGCGAGCGCGCTGGCCCTCCGCGACGATGTCGCACAACAACAGGACGTGGCCGGTGTCGGCGCGCGCGCCGGTCAGGACGCGCGGCGTACCGCGGAGCTTGCCCGTCGGACGGCTGAAGCCACGGCACAGGACGCGCATGAGCTCGATGACGCGGCGGCGACCAGTCGCGCGGCCATTGACCGGGCCGCCCGCACACTGGTGCACGTGGGCGAGACCGTCACCGACACCGCGGCGCAGGTGCGCGCCCTGGCGCCGGCCTCGGACCAGGTGGGAGACTTTGTCGATACGGTGTCGCGTATTGCCAAGCAGACCAATCTGCTGGCGCTCAACGCGGCCATTGAAGCCTCACGAGCCGGTGAGGACGGCGTCGGCTTTGCCGTGGTCGCTGAACAGATTCGCGCGCTGGCGGTGGAGAGCGCACTCGCCGCCAAGCGCGTCACGCACACCGTGCAACAGGTGCGCGAGCAGATCGGGGTGGCGGTGCAGGCCATGGATACCACGGCGACGGAAGTGCAGGGTGCCGGCACCATTGCCCGCGATGCCACGCGCGGTCTGGCGTCGATGCTCGACGGCATTGCCCGTGTCACGCGGCAGAGCGACGAGGCGGTCGGGCTCGCCCGCACCCAGGCCCAGCTCTCATCGTCAGCCGCTGCTGCGTTCGAATCGCTGGAGGGCGCCGTGCAGCGCGCATCCGGTAACGCCCGGGTGGCGGTGGACGGTGTGTTGGCCCAGCGCACGAGCATCGAGGAGCTCACACGTAGTGCGCGTCAGCTCTCCGAGGTGGCGTCGCGTCTTCGTGCGGTGGCCAATCGTCAGGCGCATCACCCGACACATCAGTAACTCCGCGAGCAGCGTCACGGGGCGCGAGTCGTTTCCCACTGAGCCACGCGGGTGGCGAATGAAAGGGATCGAAGCTCTGCAGGGCATCGCGATACGGCAGGACCAGCGTCTCGCGGAAATGCTGCAACATCTGTTCACCCGTTCGCGTGCGTCGAAACGTTGCGGCCGGCATGTCCAGCAGATTCTGTACGTGACGTGAGAACGCCTGCGGCGAGGAATACTCCAGCAGGAACGCAACTTGGGTGATGGAGTAGCCCGGGTTCTCGAACAATCGGGCGGCCCGCACCAGGCGAGCGAGCGCGAGGTACTTCTTGGGTGCGGGAATACCGGCGCGACAGAACCGGCTCATGAACGTGGTCGGCATCACGCCCGCCATGCGTGTGAATTCCCGCACCGTGGTCAGCGTGCGCGGTACCGAGAAGAGCATGTCGAAGAAGCGGCGACACGCAGGGACCGCATGCTGCAGGTCGACATGCAGACGTTGCCGTGCGATGGCCTCGATGCTCTCGGGGTGCTCATCGGCCACCAACTGCCGCAGGTCACGCCATCCCGCCGGCTCACGCACATCCACCAGCGTGCGCACCCCCTGGTGACCCAACTGCAGGACCGCCTGCGTCGCGTGTCGTGGATCGGCAGCGCCCAGCAGCGCGACGGCGGGCACCCCCGGAAACTCACGCACCATGCGCGCCAGTTGCCCGGCGTGTGATTGCTGCTGATAGCGGGCCACCGAGACGAGCACGGCCGAGACGGGCTGTGCGCGCAGATCGGTGAGCACCTGGTCGAGATTCTCGCGATGCACGGTCGTGTACACCCCCTTCCCTGCCGCGTCCACGCGCTGTTGCTCGGCCGGAGTGAGGAACGTGATGACAGCCTTGGACCACGGTGTCGCGGACATGGAATGGGGCCCTCCGAAAGCCGAGGCAGCGGGAAGGAGACATGACAGCGAGGACGGACCAACACGCGCGATGCTAGAGCGCCTCGTCATCACGCTGTCATTGCCGCGCGTCGAATTGTCATCACGCGCGAGGCCCCAGCATCCGTGCGGAGGTTCGCGTGGTGACGCGGAGAGCGGGCCCGCTATATTGCGGACAGGATGTCGCCGGCCGGATGGTCGCGAAGTCGGAGGACGGGCGCTTGTCGCCGCGCTCCGGCTCCGAGGAAAGTCCGGGCTCCACAGGGCAGATCGCCAGGTAACGCCTGGGCGCACGCGGCGTGAGCTTCGTGCGACGGACAGTGCAACAGAAAGCAAACCGCCGTCTTCGCAAGAAGGCGGTAAGGGTGAAAGGGTGGGGTAAGAGCCCACCGCGCACTCGGCAACGAGTGTGGCACGGTAAACCCCGGTCGGAGCAAGGCCAAATAGGCGGTGAGAGACGGCCCGTCTCGAACAACGGTGCAGGGCCCTCGGGCCTGACCATCGAACCGCGGGTAGGCTGCTGGAGCGTGTGGGTGACTGCACGCCGAGAGGAATGACCGTCCGGTGTCGTGTGGTGTTTCACCTCTGGTGGTTCACCGCATGGCACTGACAGAACCCGGCTTACAGGCCGGCGACATCCGCCCTCTGCTTTTTCCTGTGTTCTCTGCCATGCGCGTACGCCTCAACGCTCGGTTCTACGTCCTGCTTGGACTGGTGACGACAGGCTGCGGTGGTGGCCCGGTGGTCACGCCGGTGCCCGTTCCCGAGGTTCGCGAGACACCACCAATTGCGACTCCGGTGTCGGTCGCGCGGGTGAGCCTGCCGGCACGGGTCGCGGGTGGCAGTTGGCGCGTGGTCAGTCAGATCACCATCGAGCTGCGCGACAGTGCCAGCACACCCGCCACGCCTGGCACTCGCGGCAATGCCCCGACGACGCGCCGGCAGGACGTCGAGTCGCGGGGGCTCGTCTCCTGGTCTGGCACACGCAACCCCAATGGGTCCATGGTGCTCGCCGGTCAGGTCGACTCGTTCACCGTGCGCAGCTCCTTCGAGCAGCAACTTGCGCCGCTGCCAACGCCACCGGCGCTGTTGTTGCTCGATGGCCGCGTGGACAGCACGACCGTTCGCATCGTGACCCGTCCCCTGTTGGACAACGAGTGCGACCGGCCCGAGGCCGCGGCGGCCGCATTGGCCGCTGAGGTGCTCGTGCGCATTCCTGACGGCGTCGTGCGCGGCAGTACCTGGCGCGACAGCAGTGTGACCCTTTCCTGCCGCGGCGGCGTGCCCATGACGCTGATAAGCCGCATGCAGACCACCTTGCAGGACATCGAGCCAACACAATTGCGTCTGGAGCGGCGGGTGGAGCTTCAGGTGAGTGGCACCGGCGGCTTTGCCTTTCGCGCCTTTGATGTCCAGGGTCAGGGTCAGGCAACCCAGCAGCTGGTGGTGGATGTCGCAACCGGTCTCTTGCGCCGGCTGGATGGGCGCAGTGAGCTCAGGCTCACCACAAGCGAACGGGTCCCGCAGCAGGCACCGCGTCTTCAGACAGCGGTGCAGCGCGGGACCCTTCGAGTCGAGTGGCGGCCCTGATTTGCGACGTGGTGGCGCATATGGCGCCACCACATCAGCCTCCCGGCCTCAGTCCATCAGACGCAGCGGCATCACCAGGCAGAGATACTTGGCCGGATCGTCCCAGCCTTCAGGCTCGATGGTGGCCGCACGCTCCGGCGCCTTGAACGTGAGCCGGATCTGCTCGGTGGGCATGTAGCGGAGAATCTCGAGCAGATAGGTGGCGTTGAAGCCGATGTCGAGCTGGTCGCCGGTGTAATTCACCGGCAGTTCGTCGCTGGCTTCACCCAGATCCGGCGTGGTGACGCTGAACTTCAGCATCCCCGTGTTGAAGGACATCTTGATGCGATGCGTCTGATCGGACGCAATGACACTCATGCGCTTGAGCGCACTCGTGAGCGCGGCCTTGTCGGCCAGGGCGTAGCGATCGTTGTCCTTCGGGATGACCTGCTCGTAGTTGGGGTACGGCCCCTCCACGAGACGCGTGAACACCGACGTGAACGGCGAGCGGAATCCGAGGTGGTTGTCGCCGCGCGCGATTTCCAACTCTTCCTCAGCCGGAAACAGGCGGCGAATCTGCTCGAGCGCCTTGGGCGGCACGATGAGATCACCCGGCGGGGCGCTGCTGGATTCCACCGGCAGTTCCATCTTGGCGAGACGATGTCCGTTGGTGGCCACCATGCGCATGCGCTCCTCGCGCAGCTCCCAGAGCACGCCATTCAGGATGGGGCGTGACTCCTCGGTGCTGACGGCAAACGCCGTGTGCGAGATGAGCTTCTGCAACTCACCCGACTTGACCCGCCACGAATCGTTGAAGCGTACGCTCGGGAAGGTCGGGAACTCGTCACGCGGCAGCCCAAGCAGCTTGAACTTGGAACGCCCGCACTCCAGCACGACGCGCTGCTCGCCACTGGCCGAAATCTTTACCGGCGAGGGCGGAAGCTCGCGCGCGATTTCGCTCAGCTTCTTGGCAGGGATGGTGATGGCCCCAGCCGTTTCGACATCCGCACTCACTTCGGTGCTGACGGCGATGTCGAGATCGGTAGCCGAGAAGCGAATGCCTCGGTCTGTCGTCTCGACCAGCAGGTTGGCCAGCACCGGGAGCGTGGTCTTGGCCGGCACGGCCGCGGTCACGGCCTGGAGGCCTTCCTGCAGCTTTTCACGCGAAATCGTGAACTTCATGCGCGGGTATGTGGAAGGACTGCTGCAGCCTGTTGTTTACAAACAGACTAAGAGATAAAAACAGTGGTAGCAGCAGGGGATGTGGGCATGTCTACAAACGCTGCAAGCTACGCATCCAGAACAGCTTTCGCCATGTCCCCTGATGTGGGTTGGCTGTGGGATCTCGCGAACTCTCCCCGCTCATGCACAGGGGAGGGGGGTGCCTGGTGTGGGGAGCTGTGGATGGGTGGGGACTCAGGTGCCCAGCTGCCCAGTTGTCCGCAGAGTTTCCAACATGCCGCGAACCCTGAGTACACGCTCGCTGAACTCGGGCTCCCCGGCCATGTCTTCCGCCACGCGATCCAACGAATGGATGACTGTGGAATGGTCGCGGCCCCCGAATGCATTACCGATCTCCACGAGCTGCAGGGCCAGCAGCTCGCGGCAGAGATACATGGCCACCTGCCGCGGCACCGTCAGTTGCTTGGTGCGCGTCTTGGAGCGGAGGCCATCGGGTGTCACGCCCCACTCGCGGGCCACGACCTGCTGAATGGTGGCCACGGTAATGGCGGTCGGCGGTACATCGGGGAAATCGGCGGACGACGCACCGCGCAGCTTGTCGCGCAGCGCCTCGCGCGCCAGGTCCACGGAAATGTCGCGATGCTTGAGCGAGGCGTAGGCCAGCAGCTTGATGATCGAGCCTTCGAGCTCGCGCACGGATGACTTCACGTGCTGCGCGATGAACTCGATGACCTCGTCGGGGATGGTGAGCTCGAGGTGGTCGAGGCTGGCCTTCTTTTTCAGGATGGCAATGCGATGCTCGAGGTCCGGCGCATCGATGTTGGCCACCATGCCCCATTCGAAGCGGGAGACGAGGCGGGATTCGAGGCCCGGGATCTCACGGGGCGGCCGATCGGAGTTGAGGACGATCTGCCGTCCGGCTTCGTAGATGGCGTTGAAGGTGTGGAAGAACTCCTCCTGGGTGGATTCCTTCCCCTTCAGAAACTGCACGTCGTCGACCAGCAGCAGGTCGATCTCGCGAAAGCGTCGCCGGAAGTCGCCCATCTGGCCGGTCTGGATGGCACTGATGAACTCGTTGGTGAACTGCTCGGTGCCGACGTAGGCCAGACGCAGGGTGGGGGTGCGGCGCAGCAGCTCATGGGCAATGCCCTGCATGAGGTGCGTCTTGCCGAGGCCGGTTTCCCCGTAGATGAACAGCGGGTTGTAGACCTTGCCCGGCGCTTGAGCGGCGGCCTGTGCGGCCGCAGCCGCCACGTCGTTCGACTTGCCGATGACGAACTGGTCGAACGTGTAGCGCGGGTTAAGTGGCGTTGAAACGCGCTGTTGCTGCTGCGGTGGTGGCGCGACAATCGGCGCTGGTGGCGGCGCAACGAACATGTCCATCTGCACCCGCCCGACCCGCTCCTCATGCACCCGGAACCGCACATTCATGGGGTGACCGAGGGCCACCGGCGCAAAGGTCGCCAACAGGTCCGCGTGCTTGGAGTCGTTCCAGTCGGCCGAGAACTGGTCGGGGGCGCCGACCACCAAGGTGTCGCCTTCCAGCGCCAGGGCGTCCGTCGGCTCAAGCCAGGTGCGGAAGGTCTGCTCGGGCAGCACCTGCTTCGCCCGTTGGCGCAGACGATCCCAGATTTCCGCAGGCGAAAGCGACATGGCAACTCGGTGGGGCGGTTGACGACGATGGCGGGGGGCGAAGGTACCCGTTCGACTGTGGATAAGTCAATCGCTGGCGACCTTGTGAGAGGGCCGTCGGACCGGACTCGGCACGTGTTGGCAAGCAAGTCGAAATGCCGATGGCCAACTCCTTGTCTGAGGCCACTTTGCACATGCAGGCCAAAGTCATCCTGCCCTTGACCCTGATGGGGGGGCGCACGTACATTGGGGGGCTATTCCGCATAACACGTCAATCCGTTTCCGTACGAGTTTCATATGGGCAAGCCCACATATCGTCCGCGCAACACGCGTCGCATCCGCAAGCACGGCTTCCGTGCGCGCATGGAGACGAAGTGGGGCCGCGAAGTCCTCGCTCGTCGCCGCAAGAAGGGGCGCAAGCGTCTGACCGTTCAGCTCCCGTCGAAGTACGCGGGCGCCTGAGTCGCGCGCGTTTCCGCGCCAGCAGCGGCTGACACGCGGGACCGAACTCGAACAGGTACGGCACGAAGGGAAGCGAGTGCGCACAGCGTCTCTGGACGTCCGCGCTCTGGCTTCCCTTCACGCATTTCCACGGGTCGGGTTCGTGGTCCCGCGTTACCGCCAGTCGGCCGTCGCCCGCAACCGGGTGAAACGGCGCCTGCGCGAGCTCGTACGGCTGGACATGCTCAGCGTGCTCGAAGGGCTGCCGCCGCACGATGTCGTGGTGCGCGCCCTGCCGGCAGCCTACCAACGGGATTTTGCCGCTCTCAAGGCTGAGCTGCGGCAAGCGCTTGGCAAACTCGTGCGCCAGCTACCCGCCACGCCGGTCAGCGAGTCCGCCCCCGAGTCTGCCCCCGAGTCCGCGTCATGAGCAACCTGACGGTCCGCAGCATGGCGACCTGGCCGCGTCGCGCGGCCATTCTGCTCGTGCGGGCCTATCAGGTGGGCCTCTCCCCCATCTTCGGCGGGGCCTGCCGCTATTATCCATCGTGCTCGGCCTATGCCATTGAGGCATTGGAAAAGCACGGGGCTCTCCGTGGCAGTTGGCTGGCGCTTCGCCGCATCAGCCGCTGTCATCCGTTGCGACCCGGGGGCTTCGATCCCGTTCCATAGGGAACGCCCGATCGCCCCCGTCGGTCCTCGTCTTTCTTGACTCATGGAACCACGCCGCATCATCCTCGCCGTCGTCCTGATGGCGGTGGTCCTCATCGCAACGCCGTACATCTTCCCGGCGCCCAACGTCCCGCCTGGCGCGACCGGTGCGCGCCCTGACTCGGCGGCCGTACTCACCGACTCAGCGGCGGCTGTGAACAGGGCGCTGGTCGACGCGGCCATCTCGGGCGCGCAGACCCCGACTGCTGCGTCTGCTGCGTCGTCTGCCGCTGCGCCAACGCCCGTCATGGGCGCGGTGGCGGACAGCCTCGCGCTGCCCGCGGTGGTCATCGACACCGCCACCGTGACCACGCCCAAGGCGGTGTATCGCACCACCAATCGCGGCGCCGCACTCATTGGGGCGACCATGACGCAGTACCCGGCGCTGTCCAGCAAGGGCCGCGCGACGGGTGAGCAGGTGGAGTTCGCGCAGACTGGTGATCGCTTGCTTGGTTTCCGCATTGTCGTGCCGGGCGACACCATCGACCTCACACGTCAGGTGTTTCGCAGCTCGCAGCAAACGGAAGGCGACCGGGTCGTGGTGCGCTACGAGGCCGAGTTGGGGTCGGCGTCGCGCACGGCGTCCATTCGCTATTCCTTCCTGCCCGACAGCTATCGCGTAGACGTATCTGCCGCCGTGGCGGGTGTGCCGGAGAACAGCTTCCTGCTCATCGACCTGCCGCCAGGCTTCCGCAGCGCAGAGGCCGACTCGGCTGAGAACAACACGCATCTCTCGTATGCCTACAAGCCCGAGCTGTCGGGGGCCGAGGGCATCAGCTTCTCATCGCTTGACCCCGGTGAGCGCGAGATCGAGGCCGGCCCGATTACCTGGGCCGTCGCCAAGAACAAGTACTTCATTCTCGGGGTGCTTGCGCCCAAGGGCACACCGGGCTTTGCGGAAGTGAACGTGACGGGTGGTCCGCGGGTGGCGAAGGAAGCCACGCGCGCGCAGGGCACGCTGGTCGCGCCACTCAAGGCCGGCAACGTGGCGTTCGAGGTCTACGCCGGGCCGCAGGAGTTCAAGCGCCTGGTGGCCATGGGCCGCGAGTTCGAAACCAGCAACCCGTACGGCGGCTGGATTCAGGGCATCGTGCAGCCGTTCGCAACGCTCGTCATCCGCACGCTGCTGTGGATGAAGGCCACGCTGGGGCTCTCGTACGGCTGGATCCTCGTGATCTTCGGCGTCGCCATTCGCATCGTGCTGTGGCCACTCAATCAGAAGGCCATGCGCAGCTCCATGCAGATGCAGCGCATTCAGCCCGAGCTGCAGGCCATCCAGACCAAGTACAAGGGCGACCCGCAGAAGCTGCAGGCCGCCATGATGCAGGTGTACAAGGAGCACGGCATGAGCCCGTTCAGCGGACTGTCGGGCTGTGTGCCCATGCTCATTCCGCTGCCGGTGTTCTTCGCGCTCTTCTTCGTCTTCCAGAACACCATCGAGTTCCGCGGTGTCCCGTTCCTGTGGTTCCCGGACATCTCGCTCAAGGATCCGTTCTACGTGATCCCGGTGCTGGTGGCCATCACGGCCATGCTGCTGTCCTGGCTGGGCATGCGCGGGGTGAAGGCCAACGAGCAGCAGAAGATGATGATGTACCTGATGCCGGCTGTGATGATGGTGATCTTCCTCAACATGGCGTCGGGTCTCAACCTGTACTACTTCGTGCAGAACCTCGCCTCGCTGCCGCAGCAGTGGCTCATCTCGCGTGAGCGGGCCAAGCCCGTGATTCGCGGTTGACCTGAGCGAGCGGGCGCCTCACGGTGCTGGCCGGCGACGAAGACACCATCGTGGCGCAGGCCACCGCCGCCGGTCGCGGCGCGGTGGCCATCGTTCGACTCTCCGGGGCGCGAGCATGTGACATGGCTCGCGCCCTTGGCGTACCGGATACCCTGACGCCGCGTCGTGCCACGCTGGTCGCGCTCCGTGACGGCCAGGACGACACGCTGATGGACCGCGCGCTCGTCACCTGGTTTCCGGCGCCGCGCTCCTATACCGGCGAAGAGGTCGTGGAGTTTGCCGTACATGGCGGCCGCGTTACGGCCACCCGGGTGATGGCGGCCTGTGTTGCCGCCGGCGCGCGGCCCGCGCTGCCGGGTGAGTTCACGCGCCGCGCCGTGGTGAATGGCCGCATGAATCTCATGCAGGCCGAAGCCGTCGCGGATCTCATCGATGCGCGAAGCACGGCCGAGCAGCAACAGGCGGTGCACCACCTGGACGGTGGATTGTCGCGGCGGGTGCTCGCGCTGCGCGAACAGGTGCTGCAGCTCGAAGCCTTGCTGGCGTATGACATCGACTTTCCCGAGGAAGACGATGGCCCCATTGCCCCGGCGCGCATCACCAGCGCGGCGGGGCAGCTGCGCGATGCGTTGGGCGCGCTGCTGAGCACCGTGCCGCGCGGTGGGCTGATACGCGATGGCGCATTGGTGGTGCTGGCCGGACCACCCAACGCGGGCAAGTCATCACTGTTCAACGCCCTGCTTGGTCAGGCGCGCGCCATTGTGACCTCTGTGCCGGGTACCACACGAGATGCCATTGAAGCGCTGCTCGATCGCACGCCCCTGCCCCTTCGCCTGGTGGATACGGCCGGGCTGCGCGATACCGATGACCCGGTGGAGCAGCTTGGCATTGAAATGAGTCAGCGCTATCTGCGTGAGGCTCAGGTTGTGCTGGCCTGCGGTGAGCGCGCAGAGGACGTGCAACACACCGCGGAGGCCGTGACGCTCCGTACCAACGCGGCCGTGTTGGCGGTGCACACCAAGTGTGACCTCAGGTCGGCACCGCCGGACATGCTTGCCGTGAGTGCAGAGCGCGGTGACGGCCTGCAGGCGCTGCTCAGCGCCATCGATGCTGCCGTGCTGTCACAGACTCCCGCTCCGGACGTGGATGCGGTCCTCGTCATGCGTGAGCGGCATCGGGTGGCGCTCACGCAGGCACACGAGGACGTGCAGCAATTCCTCGACGCGTGGACCACACGCGCTCTACCGGCGCCGGTCGCGGCGGCGCACCTGTTGACCGCCAGAGAGTCGCTCTCCGGGCTGATCGGCGTCATCGATACCGACGACGTGCTGGACATCGTGTTCCGCGACTTCTGCATCGGCAAGTGAGATGGCATCGGGCACCAGCGCCTCGGCGCGCTCGAGCAGCGAGCGCAGGAGCGGGTGCTGGTACTGCCGGCGCACCGTGATGGCGTAGAACTCCTCGAACAGATTGGGCACGGCCACGTACTCCTCGAGCAGTCCGCTGCGCAACTCGTCGAGTACCACGACGGCCGGCACGAGTGACACGTAGTTGCTGTCACGCGCCAGCAGACGCAGCATGGCCATATCGTCCACTTCGGCCGCAATGGAGGGAATGACACCGAACTGTTCGCAGAGCACGTCAAAGCCGCTGCGCATGTCGCTGTCGCGACTGGGCAGGACGAGCGGCGTATCCACCAGGTCGTCAGGAAATCGAAAGGGCCGTCCGCCACGCGGCGGCCCAATCAGACTGACCTGCTGTCTGGCAATGCGTCGGCAACGCCAGGCGGTCCCAGCGTCTTCCTGTACGCGACGATTGGAGAGCACGATGTCGAGATTGTGGGCGCCCAGCCGCGAGAGCAGCTCACCCAGCGAACCGGAATGGAGCACAAGCTCCACATCGGCATTACCCAGGATCGGCGCCACGAAGCGCCGCTGGAAGTTGCGGGAGAGGGTGGCCACCGCGCCGATGCGCAGGACCTGGCGGTGGTGGCGCCGTCCTTCCTGCAGCGTGGCCACCAGTTCGCGCCCAGCGGCCGCAATGGTGTCGGCATAGGCCAGGGCGATGCGTCCGGCCTCGGTGAGGACCAGGCGTCGCCCCTGCCGTTCAAAAAGCGCCTGCCCCAGCTGTGCCTCGAGTTGGCGGATCTGTGTGGATAGCGCGCTCTGGGCCACGCGCAGATGCTGCGCGGCGCGGGTGAGGTTCCCCTCGTGGGCCACCGCGCGGAAGTACTGCAGGTGGTGGTAGTTGAGCCGACTGAGGTGAATCTCTGCTTGATCCATAAAAACGAACGATAGTGGCTGAAAGATGTATTTTGAGGAATATACCGAATCCAGTAGCGTGATGCTGTCCCTCAGCCCTCACGCATGCATCCTGCTTATGTCTCCCTGCTGGTGCCGGCGGCCTACTTGGCCGGCGCCTTGCTGCCTTCGCGGTTCTGGCCAACTCAGCCGAGTGGCCAATGGTCGGCGGTTCGCCGGCTCAGTGGGCTGGTCCTTCTTCTGGCATGCGCCCAGTCATTGATCGCTTGGTGGCGTCCTGATGATTCGTCACTGACGCTGCCTGGCTTCGTCCCACTGACGATTCGCGCTGATGCCCTGAGCGCGGTGCTGCACCTGCTCATTGCTGGGCTGGCCGCCGTCATCCTGCCTTTCGCGGGCCGTTACCTCGCCGGTGAGCCCGGCCAGCGCGCCTTCCAGCGGTGGTTCCTGTCGGCGCTGGCCGCCGTGTCGCTGCTGGTCACCACCGATGATCTGCTGGTGCTGGCCCTGACCTGGACGGTCGCCAACTTCGCGCTTCACAAGCTGCTGGCCCACTACACCGATCGCCCGGAAGCGGTGGTGGCCGCCCACAAGCAGTGGTTGGTGAATGTCGCGGCCGATCTGCTGCTCGTCGTGGCCGTGGGGCTCGTCTGGCAGACCGTGGGCAGCCAGCGCATCAGCGATCTGAGCAGCCTGCTGGCCACGTCGGCCACCCTGCCGAACGTGCTTCAGTCGGCAGCGGTCCTTGTGGTGCTCGCCGTCTGCCTGCGTACCGCGCAACTGCCGGCGCAGGGTTGGCTCATTCAGGTCATGGAAGCGCCCACCCCCGTGTCGGCCTTTCTGCACGCGGGACTGGTCAACATCGGCGGTGTGGTGCTGCTGCGACTTGCGGCGCTGCTGACGGCCTCGTGGCCTGCGCAGACCTTGCTGGTCGTGGTCGGCGGCACCACGGCGGTACTCGCGGCGCTGGTCATGCAGACGCGCGTGAGCATCAAGGTGTCGCTTGCCTGGTCCACCAGCGCGCAGATGGGCTTCATGCTGGTCGAGTTGGGCCTTGGTGCCTACCGCCTCGCGCTGCTGCACCTGCTCGCGCACTCGCTCTACAAGGCGCATGCCTTCCTGACCTCGGGCCGCACGGTTGAGCAGTGGATTCGTGCGCACACGGTGACCTTGCCGCAAGCGCGTGCGGTGAGTGACTGGGTGCGTGCGTTGGGTATCGCGGTAGCCGTCGTGACCCTGCTTTTCGTGAGCTCGGCGCGATGGAATGTGGCCTCGCCTGACGATCTGCTCAGTGGCAGCATGTTGGCGCTCGCGCTCATGCCGCTGCTCACCGTGCGCGTCGGCGATGGCATGGCGGCACTGTTCGCCCACGCGCGACTGGCCACAGGTCTCCTCGTCATCGCCTTTGCGGCACATGCGCTGGCGCAAATCATGCCGGCGCCCGAACTGCTCGCCGCCCCCGATGCGCTGCGACTTGGGCTCGCAGCCACCCTGGCCCTCGCCCTCGTCATCACGCAGGTGCTCATCACGGTGCAGCCGCACGGCGCGTTCGCGAAGACTCTGTATCCCGCGTGCTTCGCCGGCTTCTACGTCGATGAGGTCTTCACACGCCTGACCTTCCGCTGGTGGCCCCCGCGCACGCCAGCCCGCACGACCGCTCACGCATCGGCGTTCCCCGCCGCCCTGCACTCCTCCCCCGCCTGACCTCTACCCGAATCCTGCTCATGACTTCCATGATGACTCCCGCGACCGGGTTGGCCACGCCCACGCAGGCTCCCACATCGATCGCCGGTGCGACAACCCCGCCTGACAACGCGACGGCGCTGGGTGGTGCTCCGTTGTCGGTGGCGGAGGCGGCACTCGATGCTGCCATTCTCACGGCCTGTGATCGCATCGCCCCGGCCTGGCCACTCGATCGCGCGATCGCGGTGAATCCCTGCTGGGGCTTCATCGACAAGCCCTTCCCGGAGGTGGCGGCCTCGCTCGCCGCGTTCTCGGGGGCGACGATGCTCATGCCGCGCAGCTGGTATCGCGATCAGTATCGTGCCGGCCGCTTCACGGACGCCGATCTCGAAGCGGTTCTCAAGCGCGCGAACGACACGCGTCCGCTCACGCAGTTGCTGGCCGCGCTGGCGCGGGATCCGCAGGAGCCCACCCCTTGGGGCTTCATGACGGAAGCGGTCGATGCCGGACGCGATCTGACGCATCATTGGTCGTGGCGCGCCTTCGTGCTGCGCGACATCTCGCAGGCCTGCGCGGCCTGCTTCGATGAAGGACAGGCGCGGTGGAGTCCCGACCGCAGCACGGGCCTGTACGGGGTGTGGCGTACGCTCGCTCGTCACGACCTGGCGCCGCGTCTCCTCATGGGCGCGTCGCACCACCAGGCCGACATGGATGCGCTGCCCGACGACCCGCGCACGCTCATCGTGGAAGCCGTCGCCGCACTGGGTGTGGCGCCGGAGCACTGGGCGGACTACTTCACGGCCCTGCTGCTCAGTGTGAATGGCTGGGCGTCGGCCATGGCCTTCCGTCGCTGGGAGGCGCGTCTGCTTGGCGGTGACGATGAGCAGCTCGTGCATCTGCTCGCAGCACGTCTCGCCTGGGAGCTTTTGCTTGCGCGGCAGTATGCCACGCCGCACACGATGATGGTGTGGCGCGCCATTCAGCACGGGTGGCAGACGGCGGCCAGCGAAGCGGCCGAGTTGCGTCGGGATGACTGGCATTTCCAGCGCGCGCTTGAGCTGGCGTATCAGCGCACGCTCACGCGCCGTCTGCTGCCGGCACCAGCGGCTGACTCGCACACCGCCACCACATCATCGGCTCCGCGCAGCACCGCCGCGCAAGTCGTGTTCTGCATCGACGTGCGCAGCGAAGTCATGCGCCGCGCCGTCGAGCGCGTGTCGCCCGATATCGAAACGCTGGGCTTCGCCGGATTCTTCGGCGTCCCCGCGGCATACAAGACCCCCGAGGGCTCGTTGCGGCCGCAGCTCCCCGGTCTGTTGGCGCCGTCCGTGGTAATTGCCGACGAAGCGGCCGGCAGCGAGGAGCCAACGGATCGTGTCATAGCGCGCATGAAGGCGCGCGCCGCCGCCGGTGTGAGCTGGAAGCAGCTCAGCTCCACACCCTCGAGCATGTTCACCTTTGTCGAGTCGGCGGGTCTGGCCTGGGCGGCCGCGCTGTTGCGCGACGGGCTCAAGCGACTCGCGCCCACGCGCGATCCGCTGCGTGCGGACGACATGACGCCGAGCGCGCCCCAGCTCACCCGCAGCACCGATGGCACGCTGATTGGCGATGAGCAGCGCATCGCGCTGGCGGCCGGAATCCTGCGCACCATGAGCCTCACCCAGGACTTCGCGCCACTGCTGGTGTTGCTGGGCCACGGCGCCTCAACCAGCAACAACCCGCAGGCAGCCGCGCTGCAGTGCGGAGCCTGTGGGGGCCAGACGGGCGAACTGAACGCGCGCGCTGCCGCGGCGCTGTTGAACGACGCAACGGTGCGCGTCGGTCTCGCGCAGCTCGGCATCGATCTTGGCGAGACGTTTGTGCTGGCCGGCCTGCACGACACGACCACCGACGACGTCACGTTGTACGACGTGGAGCACGTACCGTCCGCGCACACCGCGGCGCTCGAGATGCTGCGCAACACGCTGCGCAACGCCGCCGACGTTGCGCGCGCCGAGCGCGCCCCCGGCCTCGGCATCACGGCCGCGACGACGGAAGAACTGGCCTCGCGTATTCGTGCCCGCGCGCGTGATTGGGCGGAGCTGCGCCCCGAGTGGGGACTGGCTGGCAATGCGGCGTTCGTGATTGCGCCGCGCGCGCGGACGCGTGGCCTCGATCTGGGTGGGCGCGTCTTCCTGCATGACTATCGGTGGTCGCAGGACAACGAGTTCCGCGTGCTCGACCTCCTGTTGTCCGCGCCGATGGTGGTGGCGCACTGGATCAACCTGCAGTACTACGCGTCCACGGTGGATCCGCTGCGCTACGGCAGCGGCAACAAGGTGCTGCACAATGTCGTCGGCGGACGTCTGGGCGTGCTGGAAGGCGGCCAGGGCGATCTGCGCATCGGTCTCGCGCGGCAGTCCGTACACGACGGCACCGCGTGGCGTCACGAGCCACTGCGTCTCTCGGTGTTTGTTGAAGCGCCAACCGATGCCATCGACGCGGTGCTGGCCCGTCATCGCAGCGTGGACGATCTCGTGCGCAACGAGTGGGTGCACCTGCACTGCCTCGACCCGATCAGCGGCATGGTCACGCAGCGTCGGGCCGACGGCTGGCACGAAGTGGAGTCCTGGGACGTGCACATCGGCGCGCTGCACGCCAACTGAGGTCCGACAACATGCTCCCGGCAGCGCACGGGCTGCCGGGACGCATGTCGGGATGCACTCAGGACACGATGGTGAGGCGGGGTCGTTCCATCATGGGTTCGGCCGCTGCCATGACCTCTTCAGCGCTGGCCCGCACCGACCAGGCAAAACCGCGGGCCGCGATGGCCGGCTCAACCAGCCGGGCGCCAAGGAAGTATCCGGCCCGTTCGGGGAGCACGACGCGCTCCACCGTGCGGGCTTCGTCGCTCATGCCGCCCGAGAGAAAGCGGAGACGCAGCCCCAGGGCGGCCCGGTCATAGTCGCGGCTGGCCGCGCGCTGCAGCACGGGCTCCACCTCGCGAATGCGCGCATATTGCCGGCGCGCAAAGCCGAAGTACTCCCAGGCCGCGTGGCCGGGACTCACGGCACGCGACACCTGCACGGCCAGTCCCTCGTTGACCAGCAGCTCACGCAACGTGGCCTGACGCCCCGTCTCCCAGTAGGAGTAGTAGCCGCCGGATTCGGCCACGAGCGAACGCATGCTGCTCTGGCTTCCGGGCGCGGTGTAGCGAATGACGTGCGTGATTTCGTGCGCCAACCAGAGCGGAATGAGCTCGGGATCAAGACCCAGCGCCTGCGTGTCGGGGTTGGTCACACCCGTGAAGTGCTCGAGGCAGACAAAGGCCACCCCGCGGCCGTTCACCACCAGCTCCCCGGCATTGGCGGCCCCGACACCCACCATGAGCACGATGTCGTAGCTCACATCGACGTCGAGCAGCGTGCGCACCTTTTCTTCGGTGTCGCGGGCGAGCGCCACAAGATCGGTGGTGGCAAGCAGCTGGTGCAGGTCGCTGCGATCGGCGGCCACGGTGGACCGCACCACTTCTTCGAAGTGGGGCCCAGAGGGCTCCAGGACATAGTTGTCCCAGTAGGCCGTCAACAACGCCCGGTGACGATCGAAGTACTCGAGGTACGCCGCGAAACGATCGTCGGCGTCGAGAACGGCGAGGAAATCCGGAATGAGATTGATCAACATCAACGACCCGGGATCGGGAGGCCGGCGCGATCGAGACGTACGCGCATATGCTGCGCAACCCACTCGCCGAACGAGACGCGGCAAGATAGCCCGACGCGGACATCACAACAAGACTTTTCCCCGCCGCCGGGTGTCATGAATGTGGACAACCCCACGGGGTGCTCAACTCCGCTGCCGGCGCAGCCGACACTGTATCGACATCACCGTGTCCCGATGCGCCATGACCACGCTTCATCTCATTGAACTCTCCTGTCCGGTATGCGCCCGGTCCTTCCGTTCGCAAACCGTCGTGGCCACCAACGGCTACGGCGGCAAGCGCACGGATTTCCACGAGCGCGCCGCCGGCATGCAACCCCTGCCCTACTTCGTGCATCTCTGCACGCAGTGTGGCTATGCCGGGGTAACACGCGACTTCGGCGACGAGGTCGAATTGACCGAACTGATTCGCACGCGAGTGTGGACCGAGTTGGGACCGGCCTTGCGACACGCGCTGCCTTCGGGCTCCCTCAAGTACGAGCATGCGGCCAAGGTGGCGCAGTGGCTTGGCCAGGACGCCCGGTATCTTGCCGATCTGTATCTGCGAGCGGCGTGGTGCTGCGTCGACGAGGGCGACGTGGAAGCGGAACGCTACTTCCGTCGTCACGCCGCCTGGAGGTTTGCCGAGGCGCTCGACGCCTGGGATGGCGTACCGGCCGAGGAACGGGCGGTGATCACCTATCTGGTCGGCGAGCTGTGGCGGCGCATCGGTGACGATGAGCAGGCCCAATCCTGGTTTGACCGTGTCGAAGACGAGGTGACCGAACCCTCGGCGCAGGCCTGGGTGCTGGAAGTAGCTGCGCAGCAGAAGCTCGCGCCGCGCGAGTGGTTCACCTGATCGTCACCTGATCGTCACCTGATCCGCCGCGTCGCTCAGCGCGTGCCGAACAGGCGGTCGCCGGCGTCGCCCAGTCCGGGCAGAATGTAGCCGTGTTCGTTGAGCTCGCGGTCGAGACTGGCCGCGAGCACCGGCACATCGGGATGATCCGCCGCGAGTCGCGCGACGCCCTCCGGCGCCGCGACCAGGCACAGAAAGCGGATGCGCGTGGCCCCCGCCCGCTTGAGTGACGACACTGCCGCCGAGGCGCTGCCCCCGGTGGCCAACATGGGGTCGAGCAGCAGGAAATCGCGCTCGCTCGCGTCGGCCGGCACCTTGAAGTAGTAGTCCACCGGCTCGAGCGTGTCGTGATCGCGATAGAGCCCAATGTGGCCAACCCGCGCCGACGGCATGAGACGCAGGATGCCTTCCACCATGCCGAGGCCGGCACGGAGAATGGGCACCAGTGTGAGCTTCTTGCCGCGCACCGTCCACCCCGACGTGGTTTCCAGCGGCGTCTCCACCCGCACGGGGTCGAGTTCGAGATCGCGCGTGGCCTCGTAGGCCATCAGCATGGCGATTTCGTCCACCAGTTCCTTGAACTGCTTGGTGGGCGTGGCGCGATCACGCAGCAAGGTGATCTTGTGGCGGACCAGCGGGTGGTCTACGATGCGCAACGTGGGCAAGGCATGCGACGAGGACATACCCGAAGCTAGTGCGGATCTTGTGCGGCTGCACGGGCGCACGGCCACGGCCTTCCGTTCACTGGGCCGCGACCTCCTGCGCTGGTACTGGCGGGCCTCACCTGAGGTGGCCGCCTCCGACTCGGTCGCCTCCGACTCGGTCGCCTCCGACTCGGTCGCCTCCGACTGGGCTGCACAGAGTCCACGGGCCTTTGTGGCCTACCTCGAGGTGCGGCGCGCACGCGTGGCGGCCGGCGAGCCGGTGGCTTCGCTCGATGACTTGCTGGCGGTGGCCGAGCGCTTTGTGGATGACAGCGCCGCCCGCGGTCAACGCGCGAGCTTCTTTGGTACCGAAGGCCGACTGGTGCAATCGCCGCGCTTCGCCCGCCGACTGCTGGGCGAACAACCCGTCTGGAATCCGCAGGCATGGACTGCACACCGTCAGGCTCACCGCTCGTTGCGTGAACAATGTCGCCGGGCGCGAGCCAAGGGTGTGGTCATTCAGGAAGTCGATCCACGGCATGTCACCGCCGGCGCAACAGGCGAAGCGGTGCAGCAACTCGTGACGCGCTGGCGTGCCACACGCAGCATGTCCCCCATGGGATTTCTCGTGCAGATCGATTTCACCACCCAGTCCGCCGCGCGGCGCGTGTTTCTCGCGCAGCAGAACGGACAACTGGTCGGACTGCTCGCCATGGCGCCGGTACCTGCGCGCGCTGGCTGGCTGCTGGAACATCTGCTGCGCGATCCCGACGCACCCAATGGCACCGCAGATCTGCTTGTGGATCACGCCATGCTGCAGCTCGCGGCAGACGGTGTGACCTGGGCCTCGCTCGGACTGGCTCCGCTGCACGGTCCGGTGGACGGTTGGCTGCAGCGCGTGCGACACTGGTCGCGTCCCCTGTTCAACTTCGAGGGGCTTGCCGCATTCAAGCGCAAGCTGCGACCCGACCGCTGGGAGCCCATCTATCTGGCGTGGCCGCGGGAAGGTTCGGGATGGCGCGCCTTGCTGGATGGTCTGCGCGCGTTTGCCGGAGGATCGCTGCTGCGGTTTGCGCTGCGCACGATATTCCGTGGCCCCACGCCATTACTGCGTGCGCTGTGCTGGCTGCTGGTGCCGTGGACGCTCGTGCTGGCGGCCGCGCCAACCGCCGCGTGGTTTCCGCACACCGCCGTACACGCGGCCTGGGTGCTGTTCGATGTGCTGCTTGTGGTGGCGCTCTGGACGCTGCTGCGTCGCCAGGCGTTTGCGCCACGCACGACGGTGGCGCGCCGACACACGGCCCGACTGGCTCTGCTGCTTGCCACCTGCGTGAGTCTTGATGCGCTGCTCACGGCCTGGCAGGCCTGGGCGTTCAACATGCCGCGCGTCCACACCGTGGTGGACGTCGTTATCGTATGGCTGGCCTGTCTTGGTCCACTGGTGGCGGCGCCGGTACTATGGGGTGCAGCCCGCCGGCTGCGCGTTCTTGCTCGTCCACGTCCACAACTCGACTGGCCTTCTTCTCTCACGACATGACACCGCCGACCCTTCCTGTCACCCCGGTCGTTCTGCAGCGCGTAGGTGTGTACTGCGGCGGCAACGACGGAGCCCGTCCTGCGTACGGTGCCCTCGCCCGCACGCTGGGACAGACACTCGCGCGGCGTGGCATCGGTCTGGTGTATGGCGGGGGCCGCACGGGACTCATGGGCGCCATGGCCGACGCCGCGCTTGCGGCCGGCGGTGAAGTGATTGGGGTGATGCCACACGGTCTTGTCGAACGCGAAGTCGCGCATCGCGAGCTGACACACCTGCACATTGTGGACAGCATGCATGAGCGCAAAGCCATGATGGCCAGTCTGGCCGATGCCTTCATCACGCTGCCCGGCGGCATCGGAACACTCGAGGAGTTCTTCGAGACCTGGACATGGGCGCAACTGGGCGTGCACAGGAAGCCCATGGGCTTGCTGGACGTCGATGGATTCTGGGAGCCGTTGCTGAGCATGCTGGCATACATGGACAGCGAGGGATTTCTGCGCGGCAATCCGCGCGCCTGGCTGCTGCACGAACATCATGTAGAGCGCCTGCTGGTCGCGTTGGAGGCATTTGTAGCACCAGAGGTCCGAACATGGGCGCGTTTGTCAGAGACATGATGCGCGACTTGCGTCACACTTCGCGTCACGTGTGACACTGCTTGCCCACGGCGTGCTCTTGCCGAGCACGCTGGCGTTGATGATGTTGCGAGGAGCGATGGCAATGAACGCGACGTGACGTGTCCCCCGTCACCATTCGAGGAGCCGAATCATGAGCGACGTCGCTCGATTCACCACTGACGGACTGCCGCCACTGGCACTGCATCGACCCGACGAAGCGTCCGTGGCCTTTCACGGGCTGCTGGGCAGCAGCGCCATCATGCGCGAGGCGTTCGAACGCCTCGAGCGCGTGGGTCGCACCGACGTCACGGTATTGCTCACTGGTGAGAGTGGCACCGGTAAGGAGCTGGCGGCCCGTGCTCTGCATGCCGTGAGCACACGTCAGCAGCGTCCACTCGTCGCCCTCAATTGCTCGGCGCTCCCCACCGAACTGGTCGAGAGTGAGTTGTTCGGGCACACACGTGGCGCGTTCACCGGCGCGGTGCGCGATCACGGCGGACTGTTCGAAGCGGCTCATGGCGGCACGCTGTTCCTCGACGAGATTGGCGACCTCGGCATCGGTGCACAGGCCAAGGTGCTGCGCGCGCTCGAGAGCGGCGAGGTGCAGCGCGTGGGCGGCACCAAGCCCACACGCGTGGATGTCCGCGTCATTGCGGCCACCAATCGTCCGCTCGAGCGCATGGTCGCCGACGGGGCGTTTCGCGAGGATCTGCTGTATCGCCTGAACGTGGTGGTCATCACGCTGCCGCCGCTGCGCGCACGTCCGCAGGACATTCCCATGCTGGCACAGCACTTCCTGCGACAGGTGGGGATGAAGCACCCGCAGACCGCGCAGCGCATCAGCGAGGAGGCCATGGCCTGCCTTGTTGCCTATGCCTGGCCTGGCAATGTGCGCGAGCTGCGCAACGTGCTCGAAGGTGCCCTGGTGCTGGGTGACGGACTCACTCTCGAGCCTCGGCATCTTCCACCCGTGCTCCGAGAGGCTGCAATGCCCTCGGGTGGTGTGGAGGACGATGCCGCCAAGGCCCTGGTGGCAGCCACCATGCATCTGTCCTTCTCGGAAGCGCGCGAGCAGGCTCTCGAGGCATTTGACCGGGCCTTTCTGTCTGCGGCGCTGGCACGTCATGGTGGCAACATTGCCCAGACGGCGCGCACACTGGGATTACATCGGCAATCGCTGCAGAAAGTGCTCGCGCGCCGCTCGCTGCGCGCACGGCGCCCCGCGTCCCCGTCCGAGGCGGCTCAGCCCGACGCCACGCCGTCCGACACGCCGTAACGCCATTCGCGCAGTAACGCGCCATCACCGAAGACCTCGCGCACGCTGGTGAGCGCATCGGGGAGGCAGCACCAGTACTGCGGCGACTCGAAACGCTCGGCCAGCGGCGCATCGTGAAAGCGCCAGCGCAGCAGTTCGCTGCGGATGAGCGTCCAGACATCGCGCATGGTGGCGGCCGACTCTGTGAGGAGGCGTCGCGGCAATAGAGGAATCACGCGCACCAGTGCGTGGCTATCGGCCGGCACGTTTTCTCCGCGATCGCAGTGTGCGCGGTCGTGCGTGACCGCCGCGTCCTCGTGTGCGGTGCAGTCATTCGGCTGCACAATGTGCAGCATGGGGTACGCAGCATCGTCGAGAAATCGCGGTGGCTCCACTACCAGCACGTCACGCTGCGTGGCACAGGCCTGCGCCATGGCGCGCGTCGGCGCAGCCGGTGACTCCCAATGCACCGCAGCAATGAATACGACGGGCGTGGGGCGGGGCAGGTCGGCGCAGTGCGGCATCGCAGCGTCTCCAGAGACAAAACGTGAGCGACCAATGCGTGCGTTGCGCACCGAGTGATGCCTCGTGTGCCCCGCAGCTCATGCATACGACAGCAAGTATCGTCGTGTCTGCTTGCGGAGCAAGTGACGTGCCGCACGTTCAAGAGGGAAATGCGGCGCAGTTCGTGCGATGTGTCACGGCGCGGACACGAAGGATGTGCAACATTGCGTGGCGTAAGCGGTATTCAACGAAGGACATGCAGGAGCAGACATGACAGACAGGTCGATACCGACGATGGTGCGACGCTGGCTCGACCGGGCTGTGCACTGGTTCACCGTGCATCGCGCCGAGTCGTTCGCCATGTGGCCACGCCAGCGCGACTGGTAGGTAAGCGTATCAACCACCCGCTACGCGTTTCGCGGGGTGGCGGGTCATCCATGGCTCGGCACCTCGCGCGGCGAGCGGCGAGTGCGCAGAATTGTGGGATGCGGTCTCAACGGTAACTCACCGGACCTCTTCCCCTCCCTTCGTGCACATCGAATTTGCTGGTGCCGCCCGCGAAGTCACTGGCTCGTGCCATATCCTGCGCCTGGGCAGCGGCAGCGCCCAGCGCACCGTGCTGCTCGATTGCGGTCTCTTTCAGGGACGCCGCAAGGAAAGCCGCGAGAAGAACCAGAAGCTCCCCCTGCCCGTCGAAGAAATCGACGCGATCGTGCTGAGCCATGCGCACATCGACCACGCGGGGCGCCTGCCCTATCTGGTGGCCCAGGGCTACAAGGGCACCATCTGGGCCACGAACGCCACGCGCGATCTCTGCGCCATCATGCTGGCGGACTCGGCGCATATCCAGGAGATGCACTGCGTTTGACCGCATGATGAGATCTCAAAAAAGTGAGGTCGTCTCAGTTCACTCGGAAGTAATTGAAAGATCTCGAGATGCGATGTCCTCGGCAGTCATGACGGGATCATCGTGCAACCGTTAGTGACAAGACTTGAGCGATGATGGTGTCAGAAGTTGTCACTGATTCTGTCACTATGATCGCAGCAGCCACAGTCAGGGCGCAACCGTTCCTGCTACCGTTGTTTTGGCAGGATACAGAACGGCCACGCGAGTCCGTGCCTGTCTCCGTCGCGGTTTGACACGAGCTACATCGGGCAGGCCAAGTAACGGAGGGCGTTCGGCGCAGCGGATTGTGCTTGGGACGCATCAGGACCTGCGCTTGCCGACACCGCCAGAGGTGTCGTTCGGCCCGATGGATAGGCCTGCGGCCGCCGCTCTCGTCTACGCACGCACTCCATAATGATCATCACCGGTTCGTCCGACCGTATCTCGGGTTGTCGCTGATCCACGACGTGCTGCCACAGTCGACGATGCTCGGTCCGCCGGCCTCCGGATGTGAATGCCACTCACCGACATAGTCGTCGCGCACAGCGGAAGCGCGATGCAAACGACCCACTACATCTTGTGCGTAGTCACCGTCGCGCTGAAAGCGCGTTCGTGTGTGCAGCGCGCTGGGGCCGGGTCCGACGATCACCGTGGTTACAGTGCGGCGATCATGGCCGACGTAGCCAACCAAGACCTCCACCCGTTTCCAGTGGTGCCCTGCGCTCGCACTCAATACGCATGCTCTCTAGGTTGAAATGACCAAGAGGTTGTTCACAGGGGAAAATGGCTGCAAGCTGAGATTCTTGAGGCATCAATCCACAACCATCAGAGTCCCAATGAACATCCACAAGTTGGCACGTCTCACCCCGTTTGGGCGAGAGGTGTTGGTGCAGCGCGTCGCGGCTGATGTGCCCGTCGCGGTGGGCGCCCGCGAAGCCGGCGTCTCGCGCCAGACTGTGTACAAGTGGTGCCGTCGGGCCGCGGACCAAACCCCGGAGGCGCTGCACGACCGCGCGTCGACGCCACATCATTCGGCGCAGCGGATCGCCGCCCATCTTTGGCTGCAGATCGAGAAGCGGCGTCGGCAGCACTGGAGCTGTCGGCGGATTGCCCAGTGCTACGATCTGCCGATCTCTACATCCTCGGCTACCCCCCGCCCGCGGAGTACGGAAAGCAGCAACACCTCACCCGCTCAGCGTAAGTCAAATCACGGCCCCCGGCTGTCCAAGCCGTTGGGGCTCATCCCAACACTTCTGTACCATTCATGCGGCACAGACAACAGGCATTGACAGTGGCAGCCTAGGCTATCACTATCCTTCGTCCCCTGCGGCGATACCTTCTTGCTTATGATTAACTGAAATATGACGGATCCGCGTCCGCTGATTGAACTGGCGTCCGAGATTGCCAGCAGTTTAGCCGATCAAGCTCGTTGGACCGGTAAGAACTGTACGTGGGAGACCGTGCAGCCGATGCGTGGATCTCGGCAAGGATTGAGTGTTGAGTATGCGCCGGCTGGTGGGGCTCTATACGCCGGGTCTTCCGGTGTAGCAGTTTTTCTCGCTGAACTTGCGCGGCTTACCTCGGACGATGCTTTTGCGCGACTTGCAATGGGCGCGCTCGGACATGCCCTATTGCCTGCCGAGCTGGCGAAGGGAAGGGTGACCTCCCTTTACTCGGGGCAGCTGGGTATCGCGTACGCGGCTTGTCGCGTGTATCAAGCGCTTGGCCAACCGATTCCCGATTGGCTTGTGCAGATGATCGACGCCTTGGCGGCGGCGGCGCCAACAGTACGGTCGTACGATATCATTGATGGCTCCGCGGGCGCGATCGTCGGCATGCTTGAATTGTATCGCATGTCGGGCCGGGAGGCGTGTCTGGATGGTATGCGCGCCCACGCCGACGCGCTGCTACGGGATAAGCTCGATGAGCCGGAGGGGGCCTCATGGGGCTCGCCTTCACTCTCTGCGCTCCGAAACCAAGTTGGTTTTGCTCATGGGGCCTCGGGAGCCGCTTGGTCGCTGATGGAGGCATACACAACTCTAGGCGATCCGCGCTACCTGTACGTCGCCGAGCGAGCCTTAGACTACGAGGCGCAGTTCTTCGTAGAATCCGAGGCGAACTGGCCCGATCTGCGCAACCCTGTCGTCCATTTGTTGGAGGACGACGAGGAGTTCATGACGTTGTGCCGGAGCGTTTTGAACGGAGGTTCGATCCCGACGCACCGAGAAACGTACAGCACCACCTGGTGCTATGGCGCACCGGGGATGCTCCCTGTTCGTGCGCGTGTTGCCTCGCTAGCGCGCGACGCGAGACATGTTGCACAGTTCGAGAAAGCATGCATCGAGCTGCGCGCCCTCGCCGATGATCCTAGCGCGTACTGTCTCTGCCACGGAGCATGCGGCAATGCCGATGCGGTCCGCAGCGCGCTTCGCTATCGTGACGATGTCGCGCTGAAGCATGCTTTGGCTACGTTCGCTGACACATTGCCGACACTCTACCGGGCGGGACGATGGCGCTCGGGCGTTCTTGGCGGCGACTTTGACCCCACCTTGCTCGTCGGAGTCTCCGGGATTGGCTACTGTGCGTTGCAGTTGGCGGATCCGGCAATTCCGTCCGTGCTGTTTATGGGCGACGGGGCAAATATCACCGAGCCCGATCAGACCGATTGGCGACTTTCGCATGATGCGGCTCTGCTAGATCGCGCATTTCCGCAGAGCTTACAAGCACTCAGGCCGGCTTCTGAAGATGCTGCGCGCGAGTTCGCCCGGGAGGCGCCGCCCGAAATGCCGTTGCTTGTGCACATGCGCCGCGCTCTGGCGGCGGCGCGCGAAAACGCACCTGATGCAGACGCCCGCGCGAGCCTCGACAGAGCGACGCTGGCAGAGCAGGCGTGGTTTGAGGTGCTTGACACGTTCAATTCTCCGTATGATGAGCTCACCGAAACACTCATGCGCATTGCGCTGGGCGACGACTGGCAACGGGCCCCCCTCCAGATTGCGAGTGCAACCCGTGTGCTTCGCGCAGCCGCAGTAAATGATGTGGGGACGACGGAGCCGGGGCGTACGTCAGGGGCGACGCTGCTATTTCGCACGAGAACAACTCCGAGGCGTATGGTGATTTCCGCGGCGCAGCTCGAACTTCTTGATCTGTTCGACAGTCCAACCTCGGTGGACGCGATTCTCAACGCGCTTCCGAATGAAGCAGATGACTTGCCCCAGCAGGCCGGGGTGCGTGTCGGCGTCGTCCGCACCGTTGAGCAGTTTCTACATTTGGGGGTACTCGCTCCCACGCCGGGATTCCGCGCTGACGAATCGCTTCCCGGCGCAAGTTCGCCCTAGGGAAGCTCTGATCAGGTAGGAATCGTAGGCTGTGTGGAAAAGTTATGCGTC